>OICY01000016.1_pt1 | contig 122881 bp, 115 predicted proteins | sample 1581441 | NCBI WGS metagenome assembly OICY01 (sample SAMEA3882514, study PRJEB24775) | human gut metagenome | biome: human-associated habitat; feature: intestine environment; material: feces | place: Netherlands | collected 2009/2010 | reverse complement strand
AGATCATGTACATTTAAGCGTAGCAATTCCACCAAAACTCAGAGTATCAGATTTTTAATTATTTGTCGAAATATGTCAAAATAGCCTGGATATAATTTTTATATATAATAATGGTTTTATACCCTTATTATACCATTGATAATGGACACCTTAATCCGTGAAGCTTAAACGGTTATGATGCTACATAATGCTTCCCATAAGTGTTGACATTACAATCATAACGATTGAAAACATAATTGAATTAACTGAAATAAATGTGGCTCTCTGCTCTGACGGTATCATTTCATTGAGTATAATATCCGTGCGCACTTCTATAAAATCATCAAAAAAAGAGCCGGTCCAAGCAGCGCATCATTTAATCCTGCAAGTGGAAGCTTCGCCTGTAAAAAGAATAGTACCAAGGTTGAAACCGCCCCTATAATTGCATTTATAACCATGATACTTCATTCAGACTGCACGCAATTCCTATTACTATGAGGCTGAATACAATATCAAAGGCATATGCCTTTCTGTAATCGTATTCTATTTGTAATCTTTGTTTTTGAGCAACGTACCTACAAACGGTATCGTAGCAAATTCCTGCGGGTTACTTCTGATAATGTAATCGATATAATTTCCCACAATCAACGCGTATGCATAGTAGCCCATCGGGTTCGGATGAAAGCCCAACCCGAACGATTTACGCATTTCTGCATCGTATACGGGAGCATGCGCAGTCATATCCAGCAAGTAAGTAAACTCAAACATATCGCACAATTTGGCGAGTTCGCTTGCGATATAACGGATATCGTTATCACACGCTTCACCGCGCAGTTGAGGAGTTACAACAAAAATACGCGCGTTAGGCTCTATTGTTTTAAGTTTGGAAACGATTTTGCCCATATTACCGAAAAACGTATCGCCATTATCCTGCGGACAATCGGCGTTGACGTCCTTGACACTTCCCAAAGGATGCCCGAACACAAACGAATCGTTGTTGCCTAACGCAATAATATACGCTTGATTCCATTGCCAAAATCCGTTTGTGTCCGCCCAACTTTGAACATACTCGCGCGCGGTCATTCCGCCGCGGGAATAATTGTTGTATTTTGTTCCAGTAATGCGCTCTAAAACGGCGGGCCACGAGTACTCGTACATATCGGTATAAACTATATTTCCGTTTTCATCGTGACTTTCAAACTCGCCCGATGCCAAAGAATCCCCTATAACACCTATTTGCTTAAAAATGCCCGCAAAACCGCACGTTTCCTTAATAATATCTAACGGCTGTTCGCTTACGCCGATTTCAAATTGTTTGTTATTCATTTTATTCACCATCCTGTTGTTCTTCTTTAACCTTTTTAGGCTTATCCCATTCCGTACCGGTTACAGTTTTAAGATCAAGTCCGCGAGTTTCGCCGACAAACAGCCACATTATTACAATTGCACCTACAAGCCCCGGAACCGTCAAGCCCAAATACATATAGCCGAACATGCGTTCAGGAATGATAGGCAGCAGTATCATAGTAATAACTGTTGCAAGTCCGCCCATAACTCCGTTAAGCAACGTATTGATTACCGTAACCGACGAACGCAGGTTTGTAGGAGTCGATTCGGAAAACATAATTCCGCCGATGGTATCGCCTGCGCCCCAGTAACTGCCCATAAATCCGCCGATAGCAAAACCCGTCAAATACGGAGTCCACTTGAACATACCGCTAAAGATAAACAGCAAATAACACGTCAACGCCGAACAAGACATTGCGACTATAGTTACTTTACGTCCGAATTTATCCGACACAAAACCGGAAATCAATGTAAACAGCGCGTTGCCGACGGGATACAGAAACAAAGCAAGAGTTATTTCTTCTTCCGTCATCAGCGCCGACTTTGCCATGACCGTACTGTACGTTGCCGTACCTAACGAAGCGAGATAAAAGCAGCAACAAGCAATAATCAAAAAGCGCAATTGTCTGTGTCTGAATGCGAATTTTACAGCGGTCAGAATTCCGCCTTGTGCGTTTTGTTCGCGTCCTTCCTTGCTGCGTTGTTCACGTTCTTCTATAGGCGTTTTTAAATACTCTATTCTTTTAGTCAAAAATGCGTTTGTTTCCCTAGCAAAAAGCAGCGCGAATAACGACATTACAAAACCGATAATTGCCGGCACCAAATATACTACGTGCCAACGCTCGCTTACGTTTTGCATGAGTGTAGCCCTAAGCAACGGAACAAGTAACGTGCCCAGTATCGCCACCGCTTTTACGATTGCGTAGTTACGGGCGCGAGACTTTTTGTCGGAGCATTCCAGTATGTACACGCATTGCATATCGTGCGAGACCATAAAACTCATCAACGTGCCGCCTATCATGTAAACGTAGATATTTTTGGATAAATACACAAGGAACAGCCCTAAGCCCATACATAACGTGTTAATAACCAAAAACGGCTTACGCCCGAATTTGTCCGCAAGGGGACGATAGAAAATAATAAGCAGTGTTACCGGATAGGAAATAAAACCTATGGCGGAAAAGAGCGATAATCCCGCACCGTATTCCATACCCATATTTTTTACGAAGAATTCTGTAACTATATTCGCCTGAAACTGAATGGATATAGTAGACGCGATTTCGTCCGTTATGTAGATGAGCGACAAAATCATAAACAAGTAAATCAAATAAAACTTGTTGCTTCTTGCGCCCAACTGCTTTTCGCGGCGGATAAGTTCCTTGGCTTCGCGCGCCTGTAATCGTTCAACGTTTTTTGCCATTTTGAGTTTTCTCCTTTTGAAAATTGTAAACAAGGAAATTCTTGGTCATCTCGTCGGTAATGCCGTAGCGCTCCGCCAAATTGTGTATGCTACGTATAAGGTCTTGATGCTCGATAGGCTTGTAAAAATTCATAATTGTTCATATTAGTTATACACCACACCACTATTATCTTATAAATCTCTGAGTTGTCAATACAATTTCTGAAAAATATGGTATTAAACTTACTTTTTGCGTCAATACGGGCTGTCGTCAAAGTACAGTTCGTCATACAAATCATCGTCTTGCCTATCGAAACGTTCTTGCTGCTGTCGGTTGGTATTCTTTATTAGAGAATAACTTTCGCCGCGTTTTGCTCCGTATTGTAACTTTGTACATCAAAATTTTTAATTTGAAAACGTCGGAACTTTCATAGTACTACGACGGAAGACGGGTATATATAAAACAAGAGCCTTTGATTTCTCAAAAGCTCTATATTTTTGCTATTTAATTGTATGATCAATCTAAATTTATTTATCTTCCTTAATATGCTCAAACCAATCCAATATACTACCCGATTCCTTATAATCTGCTATTTTATCTCCAATCCCATATATCCTCCAACCATATTTTTCATTCTTTTTTACAAAATTCAATATCCAAATATCTGGTATTTGATGTGGCTGTTCTACAGCAAAAGCATTTTCAACATTTTGAAAGATTTTCAAATAAGCAATATCATGTCTATCATTATATTGAACCCTGCTGCTTAAACCAATATTTTTCTTCTCTATAACAAAATTATGCAAATCGGAAAAATCTCCCCAATCACTTCTTACCCATGGGAATACTAATTTTTCTAATGTTTCAACCGAATAATCTTCTTTATATGCTTCTTGAAGAAATATTGAACCTTTTAGATAAATTTCTATATCTTCATCAGACATATCTTGAAATATACCTTTTATTTCGGTATCTTCCAAATCTCTTCCATATAGGTTCTTCCAATACGGTGAATTTTTTATATCATGTTTTTCATTCATTGAATCTCCCATAAAAATTACAGATGCACTTGTTTCCTCTTGCTGACTATACTTATTTTTCATTTTATCAACTATTGAATTATATGTATCAACAACTATTCCTTCCAAAACAGTAATATATTCCTTTACAGCCATAAGATACACATTTTTATTTGTTTTGAGCAATCTTTCTATTTTATCTGGATCCGCATGTAGATATAAACCATACATCACATCCTCTATCGCTTTATAAAGATTAAGACTCGTCCCGTCAGACAGAATTACTTCCATATAATAATTATTAAGCTTCTCAAACTTTTCTCTAAGAATATTAATATTTTCTCCCACTTCTGGATACATCTTATCAATGGCATCAAATACATTACTCAAATATACATCTTCCCTATTATAATCATATTTCCTAAGAATCATTAATTTAGTTTGTAACATAACATAAAAAGCTTCTGTATTTTCTTCACTCACTTCCTGATTCTTATAAAAATCATAAAATCTGATATATTCTTGTACAGTGTATTCAAATCTCTTCAAAATCTGTTCTTCATCTATTTTCTTTACGCTGTTATTCTTCCCCATCCGTGCTTTCATCTTCTTTAATAGCCCAGCTTTCATCTAAGAAATTAGGTATATCTTCTGGTTTTACAGCTTCATATCCTATTCCAAACATATTATCAGCACTTAAATGACCAAATCTAGGAAGTCCATTTGCTTCCTGACTTAATTTTTCAATCATCTTATTATTCCTTATTTCCTCTTCTATTTTCTTAGAAAAATAGACATTTTCTGTATGCTCAAAAATCAAATAATTTATGTACTGTAATACCTTTTCTTGTGAAGAAGAATTTATTTGGTGTCGTAACTGCCTATAAAGCTTATCTCTTTTATGATAAAATGCCAATACAACACTCTCATCTTCTAATGGAAACACTGCTATATGCATATATTGCATTCTGACAGATTCATCAAAATTATATATCTCATTGAGTATATTTCCTTCCATATCATATGGTAATACAATAGCACTTTGAGTTGCTATTGGCACTTTATATGGTAGGACTTTCCAAAACAAAATCTGATATCCACCTACTTTATTATTCTTCGCTATATCTTGATGAAATAAGACTTCTTCTTCATATTCTTTTTGGTCTAAAGTTTTTATTTTAGATAAATCATCCGGATTCTCATACATTCCCTATACATTTTGGTGGTTTTGCTTTTTTTCGTGCTTCAGAAAGCATTTTATTCACTTTTTTTCTAACTTCTATAATATCTGTACCTTCTGGAATATTATCAAATAAACTCATAATTACCACCCTAACATTCTACATTCCTTAAGTTTCTATAAGTTGATGGTAACATAGACAAATTAATTCATCAATAGAATTTCAAAACTATTAACTCTAACAATATTGTATTTCTATTTGATGTAACATTTAATCTGTATTTTTTAAACTAAAAACAACCATTTTCTGTTATTCCAGATACTCCCCTTTAAAAGAATACGTCTTTTCCGGATTTAATCCCCATCCGATCAGAGTCTCGTACACGAATTGCTTACTGTGTATCTTAAAACTCCTATGTAATACCAGAAATCCATCAGGTACACGGACAGACATAGTATCCTTGCCATCACAAACTATTACTGCAAGCGCCATATGTTTGCAATGGCTGCACGAAAAAGATAAATCACTGCACCATTGCACATAAATACTATTACAACGGCCGTGCTGCTGACAAAAAATATCGTTAACTGCTGATATCTTCTCGTTCTGGAATAAATATGACCAAGCACCAGCTCCATCAGAAAGACCAGATCATATCTCCATTGATTGAGCAGGGGCAATCCCCTTATCAAATCCTTACAAATCACCCGGAACTGGATACAGTCCATTCCTCAAGAGAATCAAACAAGACTCTCCTGACACTGTTTTTTACGAAAGAAAAGCTATTTCTTGCCTTTTTACTTAACCGATGTACCAAAGGTGCTGTAAGACTTACCTTTGACCGTTTAGAGAAGCGCCTGGGCACATATGAATTTATATCCGTTTTTGAAAATATATTGACTGATAGAGGTTCCGAATTCGGAGATCCGGTAAGCCTTGAGACAGGCATTCAGGGAATCCAGAGAAGCAGCATCTACTATTGTGATCCAATGCGTAGCGGACAAAAAGGCGCTATAGAACAAGCACACACAATGCTTCGTATGGTTTTACCGAAAGGAACTTCTTTTGAATTCTTAACACAATGGGATGTGAATATCATCGTAAACCACATCAACTCCACTCCGCGAGAAATCCTCAGTGGAAGGACACCATATGAAGTTGCATTAGAAACGCTTGGTGAAGATATCTTAAAAGCATTTCAGCTTAAGCCGATTGAACCAGATAAGGTTAATCTGACGCCTAAGCTGATACGCTTTAACCATTAATAAAACTAATCGAAATCTGCTGTCAGACTGGATGTAAACTTTTCACATTTTTAAGATGCGGCTGGTGGAATTTAGTCTAGCACACCGAATTCCAGTAGCCTATTTAGCATGTCTAGAAATCAAGAAAATTTCGATAAGTTACATTAATTATAGCAGAAAACGAGAGATTTAGTCCAAAAATTTCTTGTTAAACCAGCAAAATTTAAATCACGATGGAATTTACTCTTGCACTGGAATTTACTTTTTCAAGTCAGCCACGCAGAATAATTGCTTATATCACGTCCACTTTCAATCTTAATAGTGTTCTTAAAGTGCTCATCACATCATCAGATGACTTATTTTTATCCCTAGTAAGACCATCATACCATAATACAATACTTATAAAATACATTCAGCATTATAATTTCACTGCACCGCAAGTTATTCTATTACCACTTTTCCCTTTTTTCAAAGTTGTTAATCTCTTTAGCCAAAAATTTTAAATCTTTAAAATCATCCCTAATTTTATTTAACTGATCTTCTGAACATCGTAGCCAATTAATACTTCTCCATTCGTCCATACAATTTTCAATAGTCTCAATTGCATTTTGTAAATCATCATTTGTCATCGTATTATCCTGAACACCATCAACCAGTCTATATTTTCCTCGACCTTCTGATTTTATCCTTGAATCCCTTTTTTTTAGATAGTATACAACCCCTCTAATTTTTCCTACTTCATCCTCCTTAAGAATTCCATCATCTACACATTTTTTTCTAATTTCCTCAGTATAATGTACTTTTCCATCACCCAACACACTATAAATACGTTTCTTTATTTCTTCACTAATCGCCATCAGAAATATTGCCTCCGTTTCTTTCAACTAATTCCAAGTCATTTCTATCCAATAATTCTTGTTGAATATTAAATATCATTGCAATTTGTGATAGTACAAAACACGTTGGATTTTTAACTTTAGCTCTTTCATAATTATGTAATTGTTTTCTTGAAATGCCAATTTTCTCTGCTAGAATAAGCTGTGTGATATCATTCTTTTTTCGTAAATATACAATATTTTTTCCTAAAACTTTTATATTCATTCTCTAACTATCCTTTCACTAATATTTATGACAATTATAACATAAAGTCATAAATATTAGTGTGTAATAGATTTCACATCATCAATTTTCGTATAAACAAGTCACATCTCACAAGATTTCAAAAATCATCATGTCAACACAAAACGTATTATTCATCATTAACACATTATTTTTGACCATAAATCTTTACTTTTCCACGTTTAAACGTAAATGCCTCATAGCCGGTATATAGAATGTTTTCTCATATAGTTTTCCATTTCTTGTACCTCTGGTCCAAGTTTTATTATATATATTTCACAAACTTAATTCTTTTTTCTCCCATCCATATGATTTACAAATATAACGATATGTTCTCTTAATTGCAATAATTACATCATCTATTCAGTCGCATCTATACCATGCTTTTTGACTAATACTCTCTTTTGGCTGACCCATTTACCAAGATTAAATCCGGATGGACTGACATACTTTGCCTTAATATCCAGATTGCCATATGTATCATGATATAATTTGAGTTCCTCATAGCCTGTTCAAAATATCAATAATTTGATTTTCAAGCTCTGGATAAACAAATGCTCTGTTGTGAGGGTCAAAACCACCTCATAAATAGCACTTGTAACCGATGCCGTCATAATTGTTCCTAATAGATCATCACTCATTTATGCTTATCCCCTTTATTTTTACTACTGCATTCCATCACTATGTAATAATCATCGTCATCTTCTGCCTTAACAACAACTCCTTGAGAATACTCCGTTTTCCAAAGAGAACCAATCCCATAAAATGGGGCAACAATCTCGTTCGTTGGATTAGGCATTTCATAACTAAAATTATTCTTATACAAATAACAATCAAATAGTAACCTAATTCCGGTACCTTGAATTGCTTTCTCTGCTCACGAATTTTTCTGTTATCTGTTCTGTCCTTTTTCGCCATCCTAATCTCTCCGTTCCACTCCGGTCGATGCTAAACCAATTTTCTCAGCCTCCCTCTCCCTTAAAAATATCAATACTCTTTAAGGTAGGAATTGCACCATACTTTCCTATCAGATAATTTTTCTCATAGTTTTCGTCCTTATGGATGGGTAATAGTATAGCTAAAAACCCCAAAATACTAGTAAGTTCCTGCAAAATTTACCATATCCACTGATTACGTACCTCGTTTGCCTCATCAGATGATTTACAAATCTCACGCCATTTTTCCACACCCTTACCACAATTTACTGTCTTCCAATCAAATAGTCTAAAAGCCAGAGCCGCACAAGCCTGTCGAAGCTCAATACAATGCTTAATATCTTTCATAGCAGCATTATCGTATTTAATTAATTCTGCCAAAAAGAACAGTAATCTATCTATTCTTTCAATTCCAATAGTATCTATAACCGTATTCTTCGTATATACCAGATTATGTAATATCCATATAGCAGAAAGTAGTCCCGGTTCTTTCCTAAGCTCAATTAATTTGACTATCTTTTCAAGCATTTCACTAGTAATAACACTATCAGGATAACGTTTAATATACTTTTCCATAGCTCTAAGAGAATCTATTGATTGAGATTCATTCATTGCAAAAATATTCTCTTGTACATCACGTTCCCATTGTTCATCCCGCAAAATAAATATATCAAAACACTTTGTATAAATCCCCTTTTCATTCATTTCATGTGCCAATTTAATAAGAATCTCTCGTGCTTCATCGGAAATCATGCCATTACAATTTTCCAGCACAGCTGCTATTGCATATACGGCATTTCTAGAATTATCCTCAAACATAATATTCGCTGTATTCTCTGCGATTTTGTACCAGTATTTACTTATCTTATTTAGAATAATAAGCACCTCTTTTTCATTCCAATAGCCTAGCTCCGCATTCGCACATAAAAGTGTCAATTGTTTTAAATATAAATCATTGCTATCCTTAGCAATATCATATGTAATAAAATAATTCTTAACCGACAATTTTGGAATTGATTCATCAATGTATGGTAAAGTTTCATATACCCATAAGTAATAACCAGTCAATTTAGGCAATTGAGTTTTCTCATCAATATTTGCCCAAATTAACTTCACATATTCATCATGCTGTTTAGTACTTAAAAGATGATATTCATCTAAAATCTTTAATCTTACGACTTTTGCCTTCCATTCGTAATCAGACTTCCAATCATCTTTTAATAGCCAATTTATCACATCTTCATCTATCAGCACATTATATTCTTCAAACAAAGTATCTAATCCTTGCTTGTTAAAATAACAGTCAAAAATATCTATTCCATTTGAACCATCAACTCTCGAATGCATTGTTACTTGCTCTACAATCTCAGTTTCCATCATTAGAGGAAGCAGCTTAACCTTCATACGTTCAGATATTTGCCGTAATAGCTCATCCATTAATTTAGTTACTTCAAATCGAGGCGGAATGTTCCTATAACTCATAATTCTCTGAATAAACTGTAATTCCTTTTTTTGCACCCTTTCAGATGCCCGGCTTGAAAATCTTTGCAATAGTATCGGAACATTTTCCCTTATATGCCCAGCTAAATATTCTGAGAAACCATTTCCCATTACAATTATTTCACCGACATTAACCTCAATTGCATTTATTAAAATTTCCAGAGCATCGTCAATATACCCACTCTCTAAATCCATTACGAATTTTCTATTTACAAGTTTTTCTATTGTTCCTGTACTCGAACAACGAACCAAGAGCAACAAACCTAACCTATTATTAAAATCATAAATAGACTCTATCAAAGGCAATTCCATATCTGAAACAACCGTAACGCATCCACATTTAAATGGAACCCCAAGTTTCTCTAAAACTTTATAAAGCTGGTATCCTTCCGCATGTCCGAAACGACTATATGAGCATATTGTCATTGTTCTCCTGTTTTAGTTCAAATGTTTCCTTTTCAAATTGGTTATCAACGCAATGATTAAAAAGTTCTTTAGCAACATTATCTTTCCATGATTCCCAGTCAAAAAACTCTTTTTTTCGTTCTATCTCTTCTAATATCTCATCGATTCCCATTTGTTTAAATTCGTATATTTCTTTATGTAAAGAATATGCCTGCTGACAAATAGAAAGTAACTGTAATACTGATGCCTCTAAACTTTTTAAATAATAATTTTCATTATTCTCATCTAGTTTACGAATTAAATCTTGTCTGAGCTGCTTTAACTTTTCAAGTGACTCAGCCAATTTTCCACATTCCAACTCGAGTCCTATTACCAACAGTCTCTGTTCATAACACTCCTTAGGAATATCGCACTGATCCAGCTCCTTTCTCAAACTCGGTATGTCTAACTGAAAATAACATGCCTTAGCACTTTCTATCATTAAGTCGACTTTACCATTATTTCCACTATCCTGATAGACAGTCAAAATGTCCATAAGACTCTGCCATTCGTTCCAATTCATAGACTCCCTATAATCAGAAAGCAGTATCTGCCCTATATAGAACCACTTTCGTATTTTGTCTGAACCACCGGCATTTTCCTTAATTTTTACATAATACTTGTCCCATATCTGCCTTAAGTGAAATACTTCATACTCGCTATATGGTAGCATTGTTTTTATACGTCTCCAGCACAATTCATAAGCAAAATCCAACATTACGTCAATATCTTCCGTCTCATGCTTTTGTAACAATCCATTCTCGTCAGTATACATACTTAACTCTACAGCCGTATTATATGGAATAATATACCACCCCGGATATTCATCACGTTCCTTTTGCCACGTTTCTGTTAGTTTAATAATATCATCAGTATAACTATCTTTGTGCGCAAATATTCCATCAACTTCCACCCTCTCCAAATGCCATTTATGTAAGGTATATGAACTCTTATCCTGCCAGTCTTCATGCGTAGTTTTATTTTGCTGTTTATCTGCATCATTGTACTGCTTCATTAACTCAGCAATCTTATATAGCATTTCGTTACCATATTTTGCCGATGCCATCAAACTATTAACATTGTCATGGATATCTCCCAGGCAATAAGAACCATACCTTTGCGGAAATAACTTTTTAACTTCATAAATTACTATATCCTCAAAATGTTTCTTGCATCTATCTTTATTGATGCTATCTAGTTCACTTGTAGAAAGTAAATTATCAACACATCTATCCAAATCCTTTAGCCAATCAAAACTATTTTTCTTGCTTATTTCATTAGCTAAAAGCCTCATATTCTTTTCACAGAACAAAATTTTCCTAATTTCATTCTGCTCTGTGTTATCCTTTTCATATTCAGCAACCGTTTTCCCAGCCGATACGAATATAGCCTCAAACTGCTTCTTTTCAAAAATAGAAAGACCTATTTTTTTTAATACTGACTTAGAATCCCCCAAAAGTAAATCAGTTCCAGCTTCCACTACATCATACTCATCCATTCTTTACCTCTCCTTTATAGCTCGAAATCACATCGTAATATATACTTAGACAATATGTAATGAATTATAACACAGTTTACGTAGGAATGGATGTTCACAAAGAAAGTTTTACACTTTGCTCAATGACAATTGAAGATGACCTGAATCCGTGAAGTTGATTTCTTCACAGCCTCCTTAAATCCTATAATTTCAAGCTTTTGCGATATTTTGTTGTTCATTTGTTGTTCAATATCATTATTCACCCACCAGGTGAAGAAAATATATTGTAAAATAGACGTATGTCACCGAAATATACAGTTAAAAAAATGCTAAGTCATCGGTTTTAAACCGGTGGCATAGCACCATTTTTGCATTTCAACTCTCAAAGTCAGGTAGCATACCACCATTTTCTTCAAGATAAAAGAAAAATCAGAAAAATAATCTAAAAAATCCACTATACCATCCTCGATATAGCGGATTTATAAATTAAGATAGAGGACATCGCTTGTCCTCTATCTCCTAGCGCGATTATTCAATTCCCATCGAATACTGCTTTGCTGCTTCATTGTAAAGATATAATGCCTTTACTACATTATTCAGCTTTGTATTAGAATTTTGTAAATTTAGTGCCTTATACATATATGTCTTCACACTATACTTCTGATTTATCTCTTTTCCAGTCACGCTGATTTTAACGTTATATGTATCACCAAGCAATGAAATGCTAATATTCGGGACTCTTACACATATGATGTTTCCATCATACTCTGGTGCAACATTTTGTCCATTTACACTCACATTTATGTTATGAGCCACATTTTTGTCATCTATGCCATAATACACCTTCAATATTATTAAATTACAACCCCAAGTTCACCCAAGACCTTATAAAAGTCATCAAAATTAGTTCCTTTTTTTCCAAGGTTACTCATATTTATTGTAGACTTAACAAATATCTCATATTTACTTTTGTTAATAGAAAAATCATTATTCACTATTGCCGTAGCATGATTAACAGAATTAATTAATTGCTCTATAGATCCTTTTCCCGATTCAACCAACACCTTAAAAACCTTATCATCTGCCTTGAAGGCGTCTACATCCCTATATCCAAATTCTCTTTTTATATACTGTTCAACTTTTTGTCCTTTGTATGCGTATGTATGTAAACAAGCAACATATTCAAAATCCGGATAATCAATAATTAGAATATGTGGAGTTCTTTTACTGCTATTCTGTTTCTTACAATAATCTATTATCCCTTTTAATACATCCAGTTCTCCCGGAAAGCTAAGTGCTCTGTCCCCATCAATCACAATAAATTTAGCAAGGCAATTTGAATTAGCATCTTCCTTTATTTGATCAAGAAAATTTGCATATCCACCACCTTTCATATTGATAGGACGTATTGCCAAAGACACCTTTTTATTTTTTCTTATGTATTCAAAATAATTGTATTCTGTGTCTCCTTCACAAAAAACCTTAAAAACTTTCTCTACTAATCGTTTCTTTCTACTCACTTGCAGTACCTCCCAATATACCCTTCATATAAAACTCATATATCTTTGTAGTTTCATATCTAACTTCCGGAAAATCTGCTAATGAATATAGTTCTGACTCTAACGTTTCTACATCTTTTGAAACGAAATATATTTGTTCTTTCATGTAGTTTTTCAAATCTAAATGTAAAATATTGTGTGATGTAAAAATAAATTGTCCAAAGTGTTTTTTGCTGTTAACAAATGTGATTACTCTATCCGACAAAATTGGATTTAACACCCTATCCATTTCATCAGCAATTACAATCTTATTTTCATAAATTACTTTATAAATCTGAATAGCCCATGCAAAGAATTCTCTTACACCGCTCGAATCAGCTCCAATCTTTCGCGAGAATGTATCTCCATTTTTCTTTTTTCTATATATAAGGGTCTCCATAAACGGCTTTTCATCATCAATTTTTATGTCACTAATACTGTAATCAACCATTTTAAATATTTCAAAAAACTCGTTTTTATAAAGTATCTCCTTATAATCAGAATTATCCTTTTGAACAGAAAGCACAAAATCATAATTAAGCGGAACCGACTCCGGACAAATATCGTTTTTAACAATACCAATAAATTCAATTGCAAGTTTATTTCCCAATAGAGCCATTTTAGTTGTAAACAATCCTATTGGATTTATATCCTCAATTGTTTCTTCCAACATCTTCTTTATTTCATCACTAATGCCTGGAATTGTGAGTTGGTAAGACATAACTCCTCTTAATTTGCATTCATCTAGTTTACAGTTATCCCTGTCCGACTCACATTCATAATTGTTCTCTGATCTTTTTACATGAAGCACCGGCTTATATGAAACTGTTTTCTTTTCTTTAGCTTCAAGTTTTTCCTCTACAATCCCCATATAATCCACATGCAACAAATACCTAAAAATTCGTCCCCCTTTATTAGTCAATTCTATTTCAAATATCTGATCAGAATCTGACTCCAAAGGGCATTTCCCATTAATATTATTATTATTTATTGTATTTTTTGATGCATTTGCACTATCGCTATCAACAAAAAAGTTCTTGAAATAATTTAAGCTTCTAACAAAATTACTTTTTCCACCTGCATTTTCACCAACAATAACTGCATCTTTTAATACTTGATATCCATTTTCAAGCTCTACATAGTTATTGGGAAATCTACTTTTTACTTTAGAACTTGGAGCCAACATAGTAAATTCCGCCTCTTGTCTAAATGACAGAAAATTATTATATTTATAGCTAATCAGCATGTTATCGCCTCCTATTAAATCAACATTTTGTTTTGTCATACATAATACATAGTATATCACGTCCAATTTCTGTGGTCAAAACATTTTTTTGTTTTATATCAAATTATATATCTTAGAAGTTTTAAATATATTATATGCCATATAATCTCCAATATTCACAATACTATTCAACAAAACCCCATCAGACAGTTTTCTCTATCCAATGGGGTCTTTATTATCATATAGTTTTTAGTACAGCTTTGCACCTGCTGGGATTCTGTCATTTACCATCAGAAGGTTCAGTCCTTCGTGACCGTCTTCCTCATGTACTGCTGAAATTAGCATACCCTCGGAATCAATGCCCATCATCTTTCTTGGTGGCAGGTTCACGATAGCGATTGCAAGATAGGACTTTCCTGCATCAGATTCACCAAGAATGCAGAGACTGTAGCCTCTTTCAATGAAATCCAAGAAAGAAAACATCTCTGTTATGCCTGTTGGCAAATACTCTCGTTTATCAGAATCAACGCAGTCTGTCAATTCTTACTGTTATCGCTTCTCACATTCTTTCTCAAACTCCAATTCACTTGAAGTCTTTTTTCTGAAAGAATCATCGTCTAAAAAAAGTTCAACATCATTCATAAAAATAAGATTTAACATGTTACTAAAGCATCTGTACGTGCACAATAAAAAACATAATAACATATATGCCAAAATTGGAATATTCCATTTTTCATACCAGGTATCTTTATACTGATCTCGAAAATATACTGTAACAGAAACAATGATAACTAAAACCCCAACTATCAAGGTTTGCTTAATATACTTTAAAAACAGCTTATCTTTATCTCTTTCAAAAACATATTTGACCAATTTAGAATCATTTTTCATACTCATTATAACAGGCAATACCGCACCTAAAAATCCTATAATAAGTGATGATACCGTAATAACCGCATCAAGTGCATCATTAATATTTTTACTTTGATATAAACTATTCTTTGCAAATTTGAATAACACAAAAATAATAACTGATAGTACATATGGATATAACATTTCAATTAGTTTTTTCATATAATCACCATACACATAAATGATCCAATTTTTCTAATCTTTCATTATATTTCTCAAGCATTCTTGATTTTGCATAAGAAAATTCAAGAGGTTTCTTTTTTTCTATGTCAAAAGCAATATAGTCATGTATAGCATTCTCAAGCAAATCTACTATTTCAACCCTCGGTTTATCATCATCACTATATGACGTATCGCTCTTTAATTTAATTTTTGCACTATTTATCATTCCCGGATTGTCTTGTACATCGTTTATCAAATCAACAATACCTGCTTTGTCCAGTTCCGCTTTTTTTTCACGTCCGACACTTATTGTAATTTTGGCAGTGGTTCCCTTATACTTATTTACACTTTTTATCATCTCCGCCAGGCTTCCTTTTTTATTGTCAGGCTCAAAATTAGCAAATGAAACTTCAAATGTTCGGACCAGTCTGTTACCAATTCTATTTGCGTCAAATTTGTCTGATATAGGAATAAAAGCAACTTTATAATTTTCCATTGGACAAATCTGATTTATCCATTCAGCAAGTCTACTGACACCTATTGACATTCTGTTTTGTTGTAACATACAAATACTTCTTTTCCGATCATATAAAAAATTTATATCTTCTCCAATATATTCATCAGGATCCAGCGGAATCGGAGTCGCATCCTCTCCTTCTTTTAGCTTAGATGGAATATTAGCATCTCTAAGCTTATAAGCTCTAATAGCATATATTTCGGTTTCACTATCAAATCTATATTCCCCTAAATTCACAACACAATCGGAAAGCTTCACATTACGCTGTACGAGAGCTTTACTCTTCATACTCATGAGCCACTCGACCAAATTAAATTTGCCTACAACATGTGACTGCTCATTTTCATTAATCTCTATCTTTGCTACTTTGTAATAGCAAAATTTTATTTGTCGTCTGTATGTTTCCATATTTATCATTCCTCTAAACTACTATTAAAACAGTTTTGTTATAAGTCTATAGTACCACTATTTTTTCAAAAGTAAACCATTTTTGTTAAATAACATTAAAAACATCTTATCTATTTGAAAATCTTATCAAACATTAAAAATGGACACTCAAAAAATGAGCATCTGAAAAAGGTCCGTGCTCATCGGATTTCAGACTGGTATCATAAAGGTACTTTTTGTAAAGAAAAGAACTTTTGTATACTATATAATTTTATCAATTTATTTTAAAAACGCCAAACAAAGGAGAACATCATGGAAAACTTACAAACACTTACTGAAAACTATTTGGAATACTGCAGGACACAAAAATGTCTGGATGAAAAGACTTTAAAAGCATATCGGATTGACTTGCGACAATTCTCTGAGGAACCATCTCTTGAAAAAATAACTGAAATCACAACAAACGCTCTAGAGGATTATATTGTTATCCCACTACATACAGTAGAAAAATTTCTTACTATGATTTATACACAGCGGGACAACGCTAAAACTAATTATCAGAGAAGGAATGCATTGCGCGATGCAGCCGTATCCGAACTGTTATTTGCTACCGGTATGAGAATTTCTGATCTTTGCTCATTAAAAAACGAAGATATAAATTTACATGATGGGAGCATCCTCATATATGGTAAAGGCGATAAAGAGCGACGTATTCATATTGGCAATGATTCTGTTTCTCAACTGAGATTCATTTCCTCAGTTACGACACATATTACCGCACACTTCTGTACATAGCAACCTATTTTTTGCGGTTTTTCGGCTGTCCCATCTTCTCCTTTACCTTGTCCGGCACATCGATCAGTCCGAACCGATAGAACATTCCGTATATGTAGGTCACGCCCCGGATATCGCCCAAAGCTTTCGGGCGGTCTACAACTTCTCCTTTAATATTCTTCAGCGCCAAAACTATAGAACTCAATGCCAAACTCTTACTCTTCTCCCGGCGGTCGATCCACAGCTCTTTCGTGTACTCACCGTTCCTGCCTTTTTTTATTTCGTAAGAGAATGGCAATCCAGAGTAGGTTTTAAATCCTACCCCCGCATAGGAAACAACCACGCCCCAGAAGTTTTCTTCTGTCGGATCAACCCTCCACCGCTTCATTGCTCTGTATCTCCGCTGCCGCTCTGCTCCGACACTGATCTTCCCTTTTTCTGCTGTGCTTGGGAAGTACACACCTTTCCGATATGGCAGGTACGAGGTGACGGAGGCTTTGGAAAGTTTCAGAGTGTTTGCAGTTGAGAGTATGGAGGTTTTGTAGTCTTGTGTTTCATGGTATTCTTGAAAGATAGCTTGCACCTTCTCCGCCACTTCAGATTCATACACACCGACCGTGATGAGCAGCTTTCTTACTTTGATTGGATTTAATCCCAGTTCTTCGCCGATGGCCTGCAAGGACATCTGAGAATCATAAAGCGCCACAGCAGCATCCATCTGCTCTTTCAGATTCTTCCCGCCATCGTACTCCGGCTTTAGCTTCTTCCGACCACCACCGGGCTTCCGGGGTTTATAAGCTCTTTTCTCTCCCATAATCATTCGTGCAGCTCCAGTGGCAGTCCATCCGGGTCGTGGAAGAAAGTCATCTTCTTGCCGGTGTAATCATCCGCGCGGATTGGCTCACATTCAATGCCTACCTCCGCCAGTTCATTCACTGTCTGCTCCACGCTCTCAACGCAGAACGCAAGGTGACGTAGCCCACAGGCCTCCGGTCGGTTCACACGCATCGGCGGGTTTTTCTCAGCGAAAATCTCCAGCTCCGTGTGTTCGTTAACACGCAGATCCAGCTTCCAGTCTTTACGCTCCGGGCGATAGTTTTCTCTGATGACAGAGAATCCCAGCTTGTTCACATAGAAATCCTTAGCTGCTTCATAGTCAGATACGATGATTGCAATATGATGTATTTTTGATAAATTCATTCTATGTCACACTCCATTTCTTTTATTTCCGTTATAAACTATATAACGACCTTCAAAAAAACCGTGTGAACTTCTGGAGTTCAGTTTGTCCACACGGCCGATCTTATTTCAGTTTTTCGAGGATTTCATCCGCACTCATGCCGCTGGCCGGCAGCTTCTTCAGCACAGCCTCTGCTTCGGTCTTCTTCGCTTCTTCAGCGACCTTAGCATCTGCCTTTGCCTTCTTCGATTCCAGGGATGCCACTTCTTTTTCGGCCTTCTTCAGAGCAGTCTTCTTCTCTTTCAGATCAGCCTTCTAAGTGTCAATGTTGGCAGTGATGGATGCGATCTCAGCAGTCAGGGAAGTGATAGCTTCCTGCTTCTCTGCAATCTGGGTTGAATAGTTGGTATTGGGTTTGAGACGGTTTTTGCTGCCTTTTGTTCTGGGCATAGGTGACAACCTCTTTCCTTTTATAGTGATTTAAGTATAGCACTGTGTTTGGGTGAGGGCAATATGTCTTAAGCCTGTGCAATTAAAATCAATTTCTATGAGTAGCCGCTTGAACTTTTCTCTCTGCAAATTCTCCCTCGGCTTTCTTTATTCCTTCCATTGCATTTTCAAGAAACGCACGTGCCTCCTTCATCTCTGATTTACTTTTTAGTTCTCCATCAACAAAAGATTCCATATGGTTTCTTGCTTCCACAAACTGATTTTTAATATTACTATAACTCTCTCCACTTGGCAAAGAAATATAGCACTTGTTAAGTTCGCTGCAAACATTAACACAGCGTTCTCTTATCGATTTTTGGTTAACTCCTTGTTTATCTACTGTAATCAATAAACTACTAACTTCTTTAAGCTGATTTTCAGTGGCTTCTAAAATATGTTTTAGTTTTTCATACTCTTTATCATCAAGTACTTCCCGTATGGCTTGTTCAGATTTTTTTACTGAATTTTTTAATGCAAATAATTGCCAAATCGTAATTGCAAATCCGACAATCGTGACAATACTTGCTACGTTTCCAATAGTACTCCACATAATTTTACTCATCTTTTAACTTCAAATATGAATACTTAGGCATTTCTCCATATAAATTATCAAAAACTTCTTCCCATCTATTCTCGTCTCTGAATCCTTTTGCAAGTTCCTCGCACATGTGATAATCGCCTCTGTGGTCTGGAACAATTTCGTACATTGCCAGTTCAAACCCACCATGACCACACTTTTCACCTCGCTCAATGCGTTCTCTGTAATCTTGCATAAGATCCATGATTCTTTTGTACTGTTCTCTGGTTAAACCATACTCAAAAATACTACGGCTCACATCATCGTTATCAAAAAGCAATTGCTGACGGAACTCAATAAAGTCCAGACGTTCCATAATCTTATTATACTCTTTAGTATCCATGGCTCCTGCTCCTTCATTATCTTAATATAGTTCATCATATCTTCGCCAATCGTAAAATCGTTGCCTGCTGCTCACCACGGAGAGGTGTGTAACTTATCAGAGCAGCGTAGGTAGCTACCGCTCCTAGTATATCACAATTTCATCCAGTTTTACAGACACTTTCTTACCTTCATCACCGCACAATACATCAATCCGCCGATTATTCCACCGACTGTGTTGTAGAAGATGTCTGATAGCTGGAATGTTCCCAAGCGAAGCAATAATTGTAGCATCTCAATACTTACAGAAAAGATAAATGCTATCTTACCGCTTTGCCACAGTATCTTCTTCCAGCCGCTTCCAATCTTCTCTCCGAACGTCCACATCACTACTGCTGAAAACGGTACCATCATGATCAGGTTCTCGATGCACTCAGTAGTCAGCTTCTGTTCGCCATTCACAGTCTCCCAGATGCCCCAACCACCCATGACATCGGATAAAGGATTCATCCAAAGATTGCGGTTTAACAGGGTTCGGAACAGAATAAGTGAAGTCACAAATGCCAGTAAGAACAACTTCCGAAAGAATACACTCTCCTTGAACTTCTGATACCATGTCACTATGGCATTCTTCCATCCTTTGCCTGCATGTATTGGCTCATAAGCATATAGATAGAAGAACATGACCAAGAAGGAAAGCAGGAGCGAAAAACCAAACGGCTCATAGAGAGCAGTCAATATATTTGTGAGGATCTTTCCGAATAAATCAATCGTTTCTTTCATCATCATTTACAGATCACTGAACAAGTCAGCCTTGTACCCCCCGTTCTCCAGCATCTTCTTGAAGCTGTCCTTTACGGCTGCGACATCCTCACGGTAGGTCATTCCGTACCAGGTATCGTTCGTTTTCAGAACCTTCACTGACATCTTTCCCTGCTCCAGCAGTTCGCCGATGAAGATAGGGATCAGATACTCTGCTTTCAGCGGATTGCCCGGAACTTCTTTCTCAAAGAACTCTTTGAAGCCCTCTTCCAGTACATCCAGGAACTCCGGAGTCAATCCCCACATGTTCATGGAAACCAGAGAATTCACATCAACAGCCACCCCATCTGCCTCTGCCCCATTTGCAGTCTTGACGATGTTCTTGGTCTCCACAACCTCAGTCAAGTTGTTATCCTCATCCATCTTGCAGATACCACGAGTCACACCACCGTTATCCGACAGAGTATTCTTTAAGACAAAGCCTGCCATGCAGGACTTTCCGCCATTTACCAGATACTCATGTACGGCTTTAAAACCTTCCTTTCCATAGTAATCATCTGCATTTATGACAATGAATGGGGTCTTGATGACATCCTTTGCTGCAAGGACTGCCTGACCCGTCCCCCAAGGCTTTGTACGTCCTTCCGGCAGAGTTCCCGGAATATCGTTGATATCCTGGAAAGCGTAGTCTACAGTTACGTTGTGAGAAGCGCAAATAGAGGCAATGCGGTCTCCGATGACTTCTTTGAACTCCTTCTCGATATCCTTGCGGATGATAAACACCACATGATTGAAGCCAGCCTCGATTGCATCATGAATCGAGTAATCCATGATGATATGGTTAGAAGCGTCCACCGGCTCCAACTGCTTAATTCCTGTTCCGAAACGGCTACCGATACCGGCTGCCATAATAAGTAATGTTGTTTTCATACTTCTCCTCTCTGTACTCGCAGTTTAATTTACCAATAAATATTATTCTAGGCTTTTCTCAACACAAATACTTGTCTACAAATTCCAATACTGAAGCCAATGTGTCGGCCTGTCCAAAGTCTTTACTCTTAGCATCTGTTCCATCTCCATTAACCAGAACAGCTTTGCATCCAGCCGCCAATCCAGCTTTAACATCGTTCTCACCATCGCCAATCATATAGCTCTGGCTCAGATCGATATTATAATCATCCGCTGCCTTTAGCAACATTCCCGGCTTCGGTTTACGACAATCGCATTCAATCTTCAATTCTTGTACTTCACCTTCATATCCCTTGTGTGGATGATGAGGGCAATAATAGATTGCATCAAGGTAAGCTCCCTGCAAGCCGAGTTCTGTTTCCATCTTATTATGGATCTCTTCCAGTTCTTGGAACGTCACCTCTCCTCTAGCAATAACAGGCTGATTTGTGACTACAATTGCAAGATGACCGGACGCATTGATTTTCTTGATTGCCTCTGCCACGCCATCAATCAACTCAAAGTCATTAATGTTTCTAAGGAACCCAACATATTTGTTGATTGTACCATCCCGATCGAGGAACACAGCTTTCTGCTTGTTTGATAGATTTTTAGCCGATACTCTTCCTGCTTTGAAATCCTCTTCTACCTGATGGAAGCGCTCTGGTGTTCCCATATCCTTTACATACTCTGGAGAATCGTAGCAGAACATCTTACCAGTTCCAGCCAAAGGTTTTAGAAGCTGACGATCCAAATCTACTTTTACAGTTTTTCCTGTCATCTTGTCCACAGTACCGATTTTTTCTGCATCAATCGACACCATATCAAGGACTTTAGGATCAATTACATGCAGGCCTGCATTGACTCTATTTTTATAATATGTCGGGCGAACATCCTCCTTCGCCAGCCAAGATTTAACTGACATATCTTTTTCCGCAATGATGAGCCCGCTATCATACGGATGGTTATTGGGATGGGTGAACAATGTCACCAATCCACCATGTTCCTGATGGAATCTAACCATCCGGTTGAAATCAACATCAAAAATGGCATCAGCATTCAAAAGTAGAAACGGTCTATCCCCTAATTGCTCTCGCAACTTAAAAAGTGCACCAGCATTTCCAAGCGGTGTGACTTCATTGTAGTACTGAATCGAAACCCCAAGTTTAGAGCCATCTCCAAAATGGTTCATGATTTTGTCTCCCATATGGGAAACTGTCATAATGATATCTTTAAATCCCTGATTTCTTAACGAGATAATCTCTCGCTCAAGAACTGGAACACCTTCTATCGGAATCAAAGGCTTCGGAATATCAGGGAATAATTCAGATATTCGAGTTCCTCGCCCTCCGGCCATAATCACTGTTTTCATAATTTTTCAATCAACTTTCTTACTATCTTTTCTGCTTGCTACAATTTTAGCTGGAACCCCAGCCAAAGAAACTCCATTCTGCTCAAAGCTTTTAGTTACCACTGCCCCAGCTCCAATATAAACATTATTTCCTATTTTAACATTTCCAATGACAACTGAATTCATCCCTAATTCGCAATGATTTCCTATTGTGGGACCATTTCCACCATCTTTACTGCCCAAACAAGTTGATCCAATTATATTACAATATTCTCCGACAGATGAAGTTTCATTGATGATAATGTTTCCTGTATGAAATATATGTAGTCCTTTTCCAAAAACATTTAACGGAATTTCAAACCCTAATCGCAAACCTAACCTATTTCTATAAAAGTTATGGAGTTTAAATAAGAGTCGTGTTGTGCCCCCCCCGAACAATTTTTATAGTATTCACAAATTCTTAATTCTCGTAAGTATCGGCGTATTAAGCTACTTCTGCCATATTCCTTTTCTTCAAGTTCTATTACATTTTTCAAATCTTCTTTTGTTGATATCATTCTACTATTTCTCCCTTATGTAAAATTGTTCTTATCTTTTACATTATTTTCCTTTACTCTTAATAATGCCTAAAATCCTCGATTTTTCATCACGTGAAAATACAAAAGCCAAATGTATTATACACCCCATAATGCCACACAAGATCGCGGTTAGAGCAAATGACATCCATGTGCTCGGATTCAACGCATTTGCAATTAAAGTAAAACTTATTGTCATGCAAGTGCAAGAAATTATCGTTCTTAAAAGCGTCGGATAAAAAGTAAACCATTCTATTTTTAAGCAATGTGTCATATAAAGCGGGTTCGTCACAAGATTGATAAATAGCATAATGACCGTTGTAGTTAATACAATAGAATATATACCCAACGAACTATATTTTACTAGTATTGCCATTCCTGCTACATTAAGTATTCCACCTACAACTGTAACCAGACAAGGAATTTTATTTTTAACAGTCAATGTGTATATATAATATAGAGGATATACCGGTCCCTCGATAACGGAAGAAAGCATCGTGATAACTGTCAGCACATATATCAAATCAATATCCTGTCCTGGTATCCAAAGGGCATAAAAAACTTTTCCTAAAGAAAAAAAACCGGCGAAAACGATACTTGAAAACAGGCTCGTTAATTTCATTGAAAGCTTTAATTCCGAAACAAGTTTATTCTTATTTCTATCCGAATAACTCTTCAGAAGTAGCGGTTGAAAAGGTTGTGCTAACAACTGATTAAAACTCATAAAAATACTTGAAATTGTTTTTGTTATTGCAATTTGTCCCATTGCTAAATCAGACAACCACAGGTTTGTCACTATCAAATCCAACCCTGAATTCAGTGTGTTCCCAAGACTATTAATGGAATTCCAAATACCATTCACCACTAACTTTTTTATTGCCTTAAACGAAACGTTTTTCCGTTTTATCTTTAATTCCGGTGTATATTTTTTATAGATGTAGTAATCACCTCCGAATATCACCAACTGAGCTATGCAGATGACCACTCCCACTTGCCAAACTTTTGGGGTGAAAAAAGTAAATACAATAACGTAAAACAAGACCTCAAAAATATAAGAAAGGCTTCGAAAAATTCCTACAATATCTAATCTGTTTTTTATATAAGCCGCTGCCGTGTAAGATGTACCAACAGTTGTCAAAACGAAACCAAGAAAAACATAAAGAAAAAGCAATTTTACAGAAGTAACTAGTTCTAACGAGATGTTAAGTATTCTATCTAAAAATAAAATAAATCCGCCGGCAACGATCATAATGACTGCTGAAATTGCCACGTTTCCATAATATACAGAAGAAATATATTCTTGAGCCTTTTTCATATCATTATTATGATATGAAACCGTAATATACCTAGCTGCATACGAGTTCAAAGCAATTGTAATAATAGTAGCATACTGAGTGAAGTTCTTTGCTAATGTAACAAATCCGTATGCCTCAACGCCAAGTTTATTTGTAATATACGGAGTTAAGATAAAGCTAATCAAAAAACTCAATATTGTTGCTATCCCTGATGTCAAAATTGTCATTAACAGTCTCTTTACTTTATTCATCTTATCTTGTATGATAATTAGGAAGTTAATTATCACACGTTTCCTTTCTTTTAATATCGTGGTTCAATACAATTCAGATACTATGGACTTTTGATGTTTATTCTGTAGCTTGACTACTCAACTGGAGTGTATTGCCGCTACCTTTATCTGAATTGTTTATCAGCTGGATGTTGCCGGAGTGTTTTTCACTCAGAGTACTTATTTCTATCAAGTCTACGATGATAATCGATGGTGGACATCATGGTATCAGACTTTAAGAAAGGGAGGTACAACCTCATGAAAATTTTTGTAGGCATTGACATTGCCAAACTCAACCATTTCGCCGCTGCGATTTCTTCCGACGGTGAAATACTTCTTGAGCCGTTCAAATTCACAAACGACGCTGATGGCTTCCAACTGCTGGTCTCTAAGCTCGAATCATTCGATAAGAACAGCATCATCATCGGTCTTGAATCGACGGCACACTACGGTGACAACCTTGTTCGATACCTTGTTGCTGAGTTCTACCAAGTGTGTGTGTTGAACCCCATCAAAACCTGTCAGATGCGTAAGAACAATGTTCGTAAAACGAAGACAGATAAGGTCGACACATTTGTTATTGCTAAAACTCTTATGATGCAGGATGACCTAAGATTTATTACCTTCTTTGATCTCGATATGATGGATCTTAAGGCCTTGGGGCGCTTTCGGCAGAAAACCATTAAGCAACGCACCCGATTGAAAATCCAACTGACAACCTATGTTGATCAGGTATTCCCGGAGATTCAATACTTTTTCAAATCCGGTCTGCACCAGCACGCTGTCTATGCTTTGTTAAAAGAAGCACCTTCTCCTAAAGAGATTGCTTCTATGCATATGACTCATCTGGCAAATCTGCTCAAAGTGAACTCGCACGGACACTTTACCAAAGAGCTGGCCAAAGAATTAAGAGTTCTCGCACAGAAGTCTGTCGGTGCAAACGACAGCGCTATATCTATTCAGATAACTCAGACAATTCAACAAATCGAGTTACTGGATAGCCAATTAGAAAAGATTGAAGCTGAGATGACGGATATCATGAAATTCAACGATTCTGTCATCATGACCATTCCTGGTATCGGATATATCAATGGTGGAATGATTCTTGGTGAAATAGGTGATATTCACCGTTTCTCCAATCCTAACAAGCTGCTTGCTTTTGCCGGTTTGGATCCTTCTGTTTATCAGTCTGGTAACTTTCAGGCTAAGACAACAAGGATGTCCAAACGTGGCTCTCGTGTTTTACGATATGCCCTTGTAAATGCAGCTTGGAACGTTGTCAGAAACAACGCAACCTTCAAGGCTTATTATGATGCCAAGAGGGCTGAAGGCCGGTCTCACTACAATGCACTTGGGCACTGTGCCGGCAAGCTTGTCAGAGTCATCTGGAAGATGCTCACTGACGAAGTAGAATTCAACCTCGAATAAGAGGTCTGTATACCAATATCGATAGATTTTGAAAAAGCACCCTAAGGGAGCTCTATTAAAGTTACCCTTTTTTACCACCGATATGAAAAAGAAATTTTTTGCTAATTTATGGTTGACTTTTCATAGCTGGTCTCCTTACACTCTATGAAACCTCTCGTTCATATACAAATTCATACAAATGATTAATTAATAACAACCAAATCCATGTTGCACCCGTACCAAGCAACACTTCAAAAATCATATCTATTAGCAATCCTATCCAAACAAATTGAATTCCTGTTCTTTTAGATCTATTCGGAATTTTAGTGATATTAAAAGCTATCGTAATCATTATTAAACTTAAAATAAATACAAGTATAATACCACCTTGCCAAAGACAATCCAGTAACTGATTATGCGGATTTACAAAAGCAATACTTTGCAAAAGTCCCGTTGCCGTTTCACCATCAACTACTCCCCAACCAAATATGGGTTTAATAGCAATTAACAACAATACTCTCTCCCAGGCCGTACTACGACCTGTAAATGTCATATCCTTATGTAATACGCCTTCAACAAATGGTTTCAGTAACGAAGTGGACCCCAATAAAATCAAAACCGTTATACATACATAAATCACTAGAATACCGTATGAATTCATATTTATATTTGTTTTCTTTTTATATGTTAAATAAAAAATCCCCACGCTAACAAGAATAGCAACAATTGTCGCAGTACTTGATTTGACCAACATCATAGCAACAATAGAAATTCCAGATGTTATCAAAACCATCACTTTACTTTTATTATTAAAGAAGTATCTTAGCCATGTGATTATAGATAATAACGCATACCAATAGACCCGATTATTTTTATTTCCGTATATCCATTGTGCTTCTTGTGAAGATGACCACTCATTCCAAATCTGTTCTGTTTGATATAACCCATTCGGAAATAAAACTATTGAAGCAAAGTCAATTATAACAAATGTTATCAATATAAAAAACATTATATTGATTGTGCTATGCGGTGTTCTTTTAAGTAAATACTCAATAGCACAAAGCATAAATACAATTTTTAAATTCGAAATAATTAAATGGATATCTGCTGCCTTATTATGATATATAAATGTTATTACGATTAAATATGCAAAATAGCATATTGTTAGTATCATAAAGCGCGACGGCTTGTATTTTACTGAAAAAAGATAAATTGCCACTCCAACCATCATTATATTTGATACAATTTGCATAACTTGGTTTGAAAAAAATCCAGGTAAAAACATTGAAAACAAGTACACAGCCAAGAGAATCGATGATTTTTTAACCTTTAAATCTAGCAACAATCTCACCTCGCATTTTCAAAATTTTAAATGTCAAAAAAATCTGTCCTCAAGCATCAGGCATAAGCAATGATATACTGGCAAATGCAATTCTTGAATCATGTAGGTCTCTGTCTGCGGCACTTTAATGCAAACATCGCTCATCTGTTCAAGCTTACTATTTTTTGCTCCTGTCAAACCAATTACCTTCATTCCTTTTGCATGTGCAGTAACAGCCGCATACAGAATATTCTTGCTGTTTCCGCTTGTGGATATGCCTAAAAACACATCCCCATCTACCCCATAGCCATTAACTTGTTGTGCAAAACAAAGTAACGGTTCGCAGTCATTCATGTATGCTGTTGATAGCGCCGGATGACCATCTAATGCAATTGCCGGCAATGCTCCTTGTAAATTTTCTACAAGAATCTTTCCAAGATCTTCACTCTCATCAATTAATTTTTGAGAAATTTCTACATCCAATTTTCTTGGAAGTTTAAATCCCTTCATCAATTCTCCAACGATATGTTCAGAATCTGCTGCAGAACCGCCATTCCCCGCCACAAGGAGCTTATGTCCTGTAGCGTAGCTTTCCTCAAGCATAAAATATGCACGAATAATACTGTCTTCGCAGCACTCTAAAACAGGATATCTAGAAATTAACAGTTCCACATGCTTTTTCAATTTACCACTAAGTTCTCTCATCGTTATTACTCTCTTTCCGTCATGCATTCGGCTCATATGTTTCCGGCGTATAATGAATCACCCTTGTACCGCCATCTTCAAACTCAAATGGGATATGCATCAGATCACGCATCTCCCATCGCACTGCATCCTGTCGCTCAGGCTGAACATAAAATACAAGGAATCCACCGCCACCGGCACCCAGCAATTTCCCGCCCAATGCACCCGCCGACACACCTTTTGCATAAAGTTCATCAATGCTATTTGTAGAAACAGCCGATCCAGTTTGGCGTTTAAGTTTCCAAGTGTGATCCAGCATTCTGCCAAAATCATCCAGATCTGCATTCTTATCTGTCAGAACACGTTCAGCATCATCAACTAGAGCAAGCATCTCATTCAGCTGTGCAATCTTATCCTGTTTTCCTGCTGCATTCGCTTTTTGCACATCCGAAGAAAAGCGGGTAAATCCGGTAAAGAACATCATTAAATTCTGATTGAGTTGTTTCTTTCGCTCCGGAGAAATAATGACTGGCAAAACCTCATATCCATCCGCATTAAAGTTAATGCGGTTAAATCCACCAAAAGAAGCAGCAATTTGATCCTGCCAACCACCAGCTTCCTGACAGAGATTCCGTTCCAAATAAATTGCTTCATCTGCCAGTTTCTTCTTGTCTGCGTACTTGCCCTTCAAAGCATAAAAAGCATTTAACATTCCAACTGCAAAGGAACTTGATGTTCCTAAGCCAGAACGTGCCGGAAGGTCTGCTTCATATGTAAGACGAATCTCATGCATATCTAACATTTTCATTGCGTTACGGATTGCAGGGTGCTGAATATCGTCAATGTTTGTCACGCGCTCCGTCTTTGAATAAGACAACTCCGTAGAATAGTCAAAGAACCTTGGTAAATGGCGTACATTTACATAACAATATTTGTCAAATGTGGTAGATAAAACAGCTCCACCGTTTTCTCTAAAAAAATTTTCCATATCTGTTCCGCCGCCAAAAAAGGACATACGGAATGGTGTTTTTGTGATAATCATAGTTTTACTCCTGTTGTTTTTTCGACAATTTCCCTCATGATATTATAAGCTGCATTTTCAGAATAAAGTTGATCATAAAGTGTGATCAGTTCCTCATTTTTCTTACAGGTTGGCTTCCCATCTATCTTGTTGAAAGCTTTCAGATATTCTTCCGCTGTATCACATTTAAACACAGTTTTATCCTTCATACTATCTGGAATCTCTTCCCAGTATCCATATAGACTTTCTGAAGACCCTAAAAATATCTTTCCATACGAGATTGCCTCTGCAGTTTTTATTTTCATACCTCCACCATCTGTTAAGGGTGCTATTACCATATCTGCGTAACTATAGTATTCTGATAAACTGTCAACAAACCCAATCACATGGATATCATCGTCATCAAACTCATCTCGTACTTTTTCTAATCCTTTTCCGATTACCCATATATCATAATTCTCTTTGACATTATCAAATACTGTATCACAAAACCAATGCAGGCCCTGAATGTTTGGCAAATAATATGTGCCAACAAATAGAATATGTTTTTTATTTCCACAATATGGATTCAAGCCCATTTGTTGCGTGTGATTTTTCGATACGCATACAGGAAAATAAAAGTCCGCATCCACATTATAATATCTTTTTAGTAACTTATTTTCATTTTTGTTTAAGACGATATTGGCGTCTGTATGTATCGTACTGATTTTTTCCTGGGTCAATCCAATTCTGAAATCAATTTTGTCGTACCATGGTGCGTTTTTTATCCAAATTCTAAACAACTCTGCCTTGACGTCATGAAAAAAGGTGACAACTGCCACTGCATCGCATTTTTCTTTTATCGTTTTTACTAAATTGCCATAGTAAGAATCATCAACAAAAACAAAAGAAATACTCTCATTTTTTATCAATTGACATATATCACCTATAATCTTATTACTGAATAAATATGTATTTCCCTCTAAACACCTATTCAGTCGATCTAAAATACCGTGATATTTTCCATATGCAATATACTTTTCTTCTCTGCAGGCAGTCTCAGATATCCCAACATCCACTACATATACATTTTCTTCTCCAACTAATTTTTTCAATACATTCAAATGCATTCTTGAGCCTACTCCTGCCCCTGATACATCATGAATGCTTTTTGATATAAACAAAACCCTCATACGATTGTTCCTCTCTTTTATATTTTCATATCCACACAAGTTACCTTGTTTTTCTAGCAATTCATAATATTGTAGAATCTCTTTTTCATTACCATACTCATGTTTATCCAAGTAACACTGAATGGAGTTATACAATTGAGGATTCTCTCTAAGTTCAATTATTCCTTCTGCTATTGCATTAGGACTTATATCAGTAATCAGTCCCTCTTTCTTATCCTTCAACTGATCCTTAATTGTAGAATAATTAGTTGCCAGTATTGGTTTTGCTAGTATTTTTGCTTCATCCAAAACAACTGATTTTCCTTCCCATCTTGAAGGCTGTACTAACAAATCGCAACTCCTAATATACGGGTATGGATTTGCTCTCAATCCCAGAAATGTAATATACTCCTCTAGATCATTGTCTTTTACTTGTTTTTTTAGTTGCTCTTCAAGCTCACCTGCTCCTATAATCCACCAATGAATATCTGAATACTTTTCTTTCAAGATTTTCACTGCATCGATTGCAAAATCATAGCCCTTTTGTCTTGTTAAACGGCCTATTGACAACACATTAAACTGATTTTTCTCAAACTCTGATACTTCGAACTCTTCCGACATTTTTTTCAATAAAGAGCCTGATGTTAAATTGGGCAAACAATAAAATTTATTTACCATGGCAGGATAATTCTGTTTTAATATCTGCACACATTTATCAGAGATACTTACAACGCTGTCTGCTTTTTGAAAATACTTCTCGTAAATCTTTGCATCTTCATATTTCTTTATTTCGTTGAAATCGTTATGAATCCAAAGTATTTTTTTCTTTGCATTAACCTTGTCAATCACATAATATGATGCATCGCCCTCTAAGAATCCAATAGCAATATCATACTCTTCTTCCAAATTGGACAAGTACCGTTTATAGAATTTTATCCATCTCTGTTGTCTTGCATTTTCCTTGTAAAGACATTTACATATAAATGTACTTGTCCCTCTTAGAATTACAGCTTTAATACCTGAAACTGAGCTAAACATCCCTCTATCAATTTTATAAGCATATTGCAGAGAATCTGTAGGCTGTAATAATCGTACTTCCTTAGGAATTTGAGACAAAAACAGTCCTTCTCGTTTGAACAGCAGCAAATCCACTGCATACTTTTCATAATCTATAAGATTTAATAAATTTACAAGACTTTTTTCTGCTCCGCCACTACCCAACGATGGCATCACAAACAATATGTTTTTCATAATATTTCTCTTCTACTCTTCGAATCACTATTCCAAATATCTGTTTTGAATATATCTACCCGGATTATTAAAATTCAGCACTTTTGCATAGTTTCCCGCCGCCGTTGCATTTGATGGAATATCCTTGGTAACAACGCTTCCTGCACCAATCGTAGCATTATCTCCAATACATACATCCTCAACTATACAAGTATTAGGGCCAATATAAACATTATCTCCTATTACTGCTGCTTTTCCTTCATTTGAGCCAATCGTTACAAATTGAGAAAGATTGCAATTATTTCCAATAACTGTTGAAGGGTTAACAACAACAGGTCCTCCATGGCTAATATATAGTCCATATCCAATTTTCGTTTTTCTAAGTATCTGGATCTGCTGGTGATTTCTCAATTTCCATAGGATTGCTCCCAGCAATTTTAATCCCCCCCGCATTTACCAACCGAAATGCCACGGAGAAGCGAAAGCCGGTCTCTTTACCATATGTTTTGACAAATTCTTTAGATGATGTTGTTCCGGCATAGCGAAACAAATCGCTTTTTATTAACTCAATTGCTCCCATACTTCTTTTCCAACCCACTTTGCAATATTTATTCTATACTGTTTTCAATCAGCGCCTTATAAAATGTGCCTTCTGCTTCGATGTCCGGTGATAATTTATATGTCAGCTTATGAATACCTGTAAGCTTTTTAATCCAATTCCATTTCTCTTCTGAATAATCATCAGCTAAAACCTTAACAAGATACTCGCTATAATCACTGTTCATATAGGGAATTGCTTTCTCAACTTCCAGATTACTCTTCACCACCAATGTTATAATCAAATTTGGTAGCAGATACTCAATTACATGTTCGTTTTTGAGCCAATATGAGAAAGCAACATTTCTTATTTCTCGAATAGTCTTATTTCCCTTTTTTGCATGTAGGAACCAAGCCGGATACAGCACAGGATTGTCAATCAGCAACAGCGAATTACGCACAGCGAAAAAATCACTGTTTAGGATTGTATCTGGAAGTGGTTCTGTAAGGTACACAGTTGAATCGATCCACGTTCCACCATAATGCTCCAGTAATGCAAATCTCATCAAATCCGCATATCCAGCCATCGGAATCTGTCCGGCATCCTTTTTCTTTTCGATGTAATCTGGCAATCGAATGTAATCTGCAAGATTTCGATCATTCAGCAAAATGATTTTTTGATTGGAATATTCACATACAGATTCATAGCACTTCTGAACAATGATTGGTGCCTGTTCAATTCCCTTGTTCCAATAAATCCAGATCGGATTCTCTACATCATTTTCGGGAAAGCTAAGCCCCTCAACATCTGTGTCTTTATACTTTAAATATGGTTTTATCTTGGTAGAAGCTCGTTCCTGCCACAATACCTTCCGCACCTCATAATCCTTGACAAGATGCAATTTGATAAACATAAATGCCCCTCGTTTGACGGCATTCACAATTCCATATCTTTGAATAAAGCCTTTCATGCCAATATTTTGATAGTAGTCATTCAGCATAATAATTTAATTGTCTCCCTTTATCTTGCAGAAACTACTATTCAAAAGGCTCATAGATTCCGCACCAGATAATGGTAAACTGTTTCCTCCTTATCAATCGATGGTTCTAATTTATAGGTTAGTTTATGTATCCCAGTAAGTCGCTTAATCCAATTAAATTTTTTCTCTGTAAACTTATCCCCTAATACTCTAACCAGATATTCGCTGTAGTCACTATTCAAATAATGCATCTTTTTCTCAACCTCTGGTGATGACCTCATTATTTGTGTAATTACAATATTTGAAAACAAATATTCTGATACATGATTATTTCGTTTCCAGTAGGCAAATAGGACATTACGAATCTCACAAATCGTTCTATTATGTTGCTTGGCGTGGATGAACCAGACCGGATACAATACTGGATTATCAATTTCACCGAGTGAATTGTGAAACACAAAAAAATCACTATTTAATGTATCTCTGAACATCAAATATTTTTTGCAAACCGCTGTGCCCCCCACGATTGCCAAAGCAGTTTTCTCAGCTCATAATCCTTGACAATATGAAGTGGGTTACAAAGAAATTTGTTCCACATTCTTTTCTCCTCGATAAATTTTCATCAGTTTTATATAGTAGCTATCTGTCGTTTCATAATTCACTTGACTACAATTCTTTGTATATCTTTCCAATACGTCTTGTGTTTGAAGAACTTTCTTTATCGCCTTCATCAAATCTTCCACATTACCTGCTTCAAACAATTCTCCGGTTTTACCAGGCTCAATTAATTCTGGGATACCTCCCATTTTAGATCCAACAACAGGCGTACCCAAAAGTACCGACTCCATAACAGAGTACGGGCAGTTTTCATACCATTCAGACGGGCAGACACTGATTGCTGCCTCAGCAATAATGCGATAGAGTTCTTCTCCAGTCTTAAATCCCAGATACTTCACATTGGGAATATCCTTCATTTTATCAACCGACGGGCCATAGCCAATAAACACAAATTCTGTATTTGGCATCTTCTTGGCAACTTCAAGCAAAGTATCTGTTCCTTTGTCTCGCGACAGATGTCCAAACTCTAATACATAACCCTTTTTTTGAATGTTATCCAAGTGCGGCATCTCTTTTTTGAAATTATGCAACCCGATGGTTTTATCACGGAATCTTTTCTGCGTGTCCAACTTTGATTTAAGAAAATAACTACAGCAAATATAGGCATCCACATATGAGTATGCTTTACTATATTTCCACATATATCCATCCAGTGTTCCAAGAAGACTTTTTGCTCTGGAATTTTTCAAGCATTTAGTTTGAAGACAATGAATATAATGACCATCCAAACACCGTTCACAAGGCTTCATATCCACATCGAACATTCCATGGCTGGGGCAAATAAGCTGATAGTCATGTGTCGTGTAAACAATCTTACATTCTTTCTTTGTTTCTTTACGCCATTTGTTAGTTTCCAGAATAATAGAAGGGGTCAGATGATACTGTATATTGTTGAGATGCACTACATCTGGCTGAAAATCATCTAAAACTGCACGAATTTTTTTGCGTGCTTCTCTTGAATAGATAATGCGAAAAGGTGCATTTAAATTTGCCTTTATTCCTTGAGAAAAATCCATATTCGTTACATATGAACCGATTCGATTTCCTACTGTATTTTTTTCATTTTCAAGACCAAAGTACTGGACTTCATGCCCATGTCCTTCTAACATTTTTCCCACATCAAATGTGTACGTTTCCGCTCCGCCCTTGGGAAATATAAATTTATTTACAAGTAAAATCCGCATATCCTAACTTCCTCATCTCCTGTATAGATTCATTGTTTCTTTTGTTACAAAATCCCAGTTGTATTTTCTGAAAATAAAATCAGTAGCTTGTTCTTTTATTTTCGTAATCATTTCAGGATAATCACATGCCTTTTGAATTTTGGTGAGTAAATCATTAACATCTGACTTCTTAAATACCAATGCCCTATCTTCCACAACCTCTGTACACTCTGGGATATTCGAAACTAGACAACAATTCCCATAGCTCATAGCTTCTAAAAGACTCAATGGCATTCCTTCCAAATCTGAAGGTAACGTATATACATAAGCATTACTATATAGTTCCTTCAATATCTGCCCCTGAACAAATCCTGTAAAAATAATCCTGTCATCATCTTTTGCTAGATCCTTTAATTCATTCATAAATGAGTCTGTATCACTTGAACCACCTGCTATTACCAGCTTCTTATCAGTCTTAACATTCTTAAATGCCTCAACCAAATATCTAATCCCCTTTTCCGGAACTAATCGTCCTAAAAACAATATGTAAGAATCTTTTTCCAAACCATATTTTTCTGTAATTAATTCAGCTTCTTGGATTTTTGGTCTATTCACTCCATTTGGAATGAACACTGTTTTTCTTCCATACTCTTTCTCAAAATAATCTTGAACGCCTTTACTCAGCACAATAATTTCATCCGCATACTTCACAGCATTCTTTTCACCCTGATGAATAAATTTTGAACCAAATCCACTTTTCCATTTTTCACGTTGCCAATCCAATCCATGAATTGTTACAATCACTTTTTTACCAAATAGTTTTGGCAACCACGCGAAAAATGCCGGTCCCTCTGCATGAATATGAACAATGTCATACCGGCCAAAAGCACAACATAATGCTGCAAAAAAGGATGATGATACAGCTGCAAGACCTTTTTTCTCTATTGTTGGGACTGTTTTAAGCCTAATTCCTTTATATTCTTTAAGTCGTTTTGAATCATATTCAGAACCACTCACATGATGACCACCTCTGTCGTAGCATGTCACATTATGCCCTTGTGCAACCATCCTTGAGCAAAGTTCTTCAACCACTATTTCAACTCCGCCTTCTCTTGATGGAATTCTTTTTTGACCAAACATAGCAATATTAAGTTTTTCTTTATGCTTACTCTTTCGTCTGTTCACGTCTTTAAACTGCTCCATCACTCTTTAATACGCCTGTAATTGTCTTAAAAATAATCCTCAAATCATTCTTAACACTCCACTCCCTAATATACTGGGTATCCAGCTTCACCACTTCCTCAAAGTCCGTGATATTGCTCCTGCCACTCACCTGCCATAGTCCGGTCAGTCCCGGTCTGAATGACATTCTGGCTCTATGGTGTGGCTCATACTTCTCCCACTCATCGAGTGTCGGTGGTCTGGTGCCTACCAGACTCATATCTCCTCCTTATGTCAACTCAGGAACAACTTTTTTTCAAAAATATCTCATAAAGCACAGTATTATCAACTTACCCTCAAAATAAGCACAAAAAAAGAACCCCTGATTTCTCAGAAGTCCCAAACTCTTCGATTCTATCTCTACTCTATTTCTCCAAATTGCACTATCCTAGCCTGATTCAAATTAAATTCCACCAGATTATATTCTGGATAATGCGTTCCTGCTATTCGATACGTGTCATTTTCATTCCACTCACAAACTCTCCAGATTATCCTCAGCATTTGAATACTGCAAATTTTAAAATCCCAGTCTTTAGGATTATATTTAGGCACACGAAAACACTCCGCTTCTTTTCGGCTGACAGACTGAACTGCTAAAGTTCTTTTCTCCGGGTTAAATAAGAAGCGAATATACCTCGGATCACCCAATTCTTTTATCGTTGATCGAAATATTCGTATTATTCCTTTTTTTTGGCACAGAGATACCCCTGTGATATTTACTGTGGTTTTCGGCATCTGCACTCCTCCCTTCCAAATGAGCGCACTTTCTCCTATCACCTTGTTGCTGAAAATTCTATATAGCCGTCTGTTAAATTAGTTTCCAGTGCCTTTTTATGTTCTTCTACTGATAAGCCAAAAGAATCCTTCCAATCTTTAGGATAAAATGGTATTCTGTTCAACTTTCTCGCCACTTTTGCTGCTATCTCTTCCTGATTCTGCTCCGGTGTCTGATCTGTTTCTGCAGTAACTAATTCTTCCTTTTTCTCCAACGAATCCGGATTCGCTTTTTTCTTTCTTTTTGTATCCATGAATATCTCTGTTTCCAACAAATCAAAAATATACATAGTTTCATCTTCATGTGTTATTTTATGCCCCAAAATCTTATATCGGCAGTCTGTATTCCACCCCATCATGTCATACATCATTGCTGAAAATAATTTATTTGACATTTTTCTACTTTTTCTCTTATCAGGTTTTTCAATACACCATCTCAAAGCATCTTTGTCGTTTTCTTCGCATTTCCGCACTACCATTCGCTTATTATCCTGGTTAACAAGAATCTGTATATAAACTGCATCCTCTAAACCGGCAATGCAGGCAGTATTAAATGTCACACTATCTCTTCGGATTACAACGGCTGGCTCCCGTAAATGTGCAAAAAGTTCCCTTCTTACAACCTGGTAACCATCATAACTAAAATCTTGTGCCAGTTCCAGTGCTTTCTGATCTATATTTTCTGTGTTCTCAATAGTCTGATTTATCATCATTTCACTCATACTGCACACCTCATCTTTTCTATCATGTTCTGCGCTTCTTCATTCAGCTTATCCAATAAATTTTCTGATATAGGTTCCAAACCTTCTACTATTTTAGCTGGACGCAGCACATCCCAATTTCCATAATACTTAACTCTATGTAAAAGAAGAACATCTTCTGAACTATCGCCAAAATGATTCTGCCACTGCTTCGGGAAAAGTGTTCTGACAATCTTCTTTGTTTTATTTTTAGATGTATCTACGGTATTCTCTTCCGTTTCAGTCGTATCTGTATCAGGTAAATCCTCTTGAATTATCTCATGTTTAATCACTTCTGGTTCTTCCAGGTCAAACAATAAGATCTGTTCGTTATCTTCCTTTGAATATTGACCTCTAAAACGATATTTACACTCATTATTCCAGTCCATTAATTCAAATAGTGGTTCTGAGAATCCCCGGCAGCTTTTAGGCAGGACTGCCCATTTACCATTTCGTATCGTTCCCCATTTTACGGCATTGATGTTATCTTTATCGCAGGGTCTTACAGCGATACATCTTTCTATTGAATTAAAAAGAATTTCTACATATTCCACATCTTCAAATTTCTTCAAACAGGCAGTGTTAAAGGTAATACGTCCTTCTGAAATTGTCATGGCTGGATTCAACCTTGTAGAAAAGAACTGTGCCCGAACAATCTCGTATCCAGATAAATCAAATCCTCCGTCTTTCTTTTCTTCTTTTGATTCTTCAATATCTTGTATACTATTCTGATCAGAATACACGCTCTGACTTGCTTTTTTATAATCTTCTACTGTAAATCCTGTCCAAGACCGATTAACCGACACAAAACCTTTTAACGCTCCACCATCTACTACCTTGAGATTAGGAAATGGAAAGCCTTTTTTCGCATACTTTGTTACTGTCAACATCTTCTGTGCCGCATTATAAATATCCCTGTCAACAATAGCCTCATGGTGATCTGTTTGTCGGTACTGGTTCCGATCATGACGATTCTTTTTTGATTTATGATCAAGATAATTAGGCGTAAATGTCTTTCTGGAAAGTACATCTCCACAATATCTCTCATTTCTCAATAAACTTCCCACAGTACCACTTGACCATTTGGTATTTCCAAGTTTCGTTTTCCGTTTTAATTGCATCAGTATTTCTGCAATTTCCGCAGTTGGGAAACCGTTAAGAAACAAATAATAGCATAAACGCACTGTTTCTGCCTCTTCTTTATTAATTACCAGATTACCATCCTCATCCACATCATATCCCAATAATTTTGGTGTAAGAAATATGCCCCTGGAAAAACGTTGTTCTATGGAAATATTCATAATCTCACTCTTCGTATGAGACTCTTCCTGTGCAGCTGCGGATAATACTGCCAGCATCATTTCACTGGTATTATCCAATGTGTAAATATGTTCTGTTTCAAAAAACACACCCACTTTTGGTCGCATATTTCCAAGTTCACGAACCTTTGCAATACAATCCACTATATTTCTGGCAAATCTGGAAACACTTTTGGTAACAATCAGATCTATTTTTCCAGCTTTACAATCTTCTATCATCCGATTGAACTCGTCTCTATGCTGTAAAGATGTACCGGATATTCCTTCATCAGCATAAATTCCTACCAGCTCCCATCCTTGATGTTCTTTAATCATATCTTCATAATGATTCTTCTGCAGCTCATAAGAAGAAGTCTGATTAACATCATCAGTAGAAACACGGCAATAGGCACAAACCCTTTTCTCTGCTGTATCCTCAAACAACTTTTCTCTTGGTTTTGCCGGAATGAATTCCAATTCATTTCGGTCAATACCCTTATATCTTTCACGAATCTTATTCTTTTGTTCTTCCTGTTTCTTTATTTCTTTTTCATATCCGCTCACCTGATGCATCACTCCCATTTAACTGCCAATACCATTTATCTCCCAATTTATAGGATATAATCCCCATATCTTTTTTTGCCTGCTCCACAGTACGTTTACCAATACCATTTGCACGCATTTTATCAAATATATCTGCACATGCCATATCTGTTCCACTTAGCAGTAATTGCAGATAATCCTTTGCTTTGTCCAGTTTACTATCTGTTTTTGATTTATGAGACAAAAGATCTTCTACCTCATATTCCTCCTGCCCTATCCACCGAAATCCTAAATCCGGATGTAGTTCAAATACATATGCCTTTCCTTCTGGTGCCAGATTATTTTTTATCTGAAGCATTACACGATAATGCGGAATATTTCTATCCCTTCCTACTAATAAAATACTCCTTGCTACTGCAGCTATATCTATACTTCCAAGTCCTCGATATATGCCTTTTGTCCGATTGCTTTTATTCATGTGTCCAATCAGCACAACTGCACATCCAGTCCGTTCTGCAACTTTTGCAAGATTTGTAAGAACAGAACGCACCGAATTTGTACGTTGTATTTCACTATCCATTCTCAAGTAGGCTTGAAGTGGATCAATAACCAATAATTTCGCCTGTGTACCTTCAATCGCTTGTGCCAATCTTGTGTCATTTAGTAATATTGGTTCTTCATCCGGCTGTTCCAAAAATGCAATTCTACTACAATCTGCACCTGCCGCTTCCAATCGTGGCTTGATTGTATCTTCAATTCCATCTTCTGCCGCCTGATAAATTACGTTTCCCGGTATTTTATCTCCGCTTCCATCTGGCATAGCTTTTCCAGTTGTAATAAGTGCCGCAAGCTGCATCATCATGGTCGATTTGCCTTCTCCTGGATCTCCTTGCAATATCGTTATCTTTCCATAGGGAATATACGGATACCATAACCAATCAACTTCTTTTGATGACACTGCATTATAATATGTAATTCTATAATCATTTTGTTCCTTTTCATTTTGAACCATCTATAACCCTTCCAGCTTTTTATTTTTCTCCGTCATATCTGCAACCAGTTCTGTAATTGTTTGTATTTCTTTTGGTGTAAGACCAGATACGTCAACCGTTCTTTTACTTTCACACCCCAACAGATAGTCGGTACTCACTCTATAAATTGTAGCTAATCTGACCAAAATTTCATAAGAAGGCTGTCTGACATCATTTTCATAGGAACACATTGTATTTTTATTTACTCCAACCAAGCTTGCTACCTGATCTTGCCGCAAGCGATTGTTTTGTCTTAATTGCTTTAATCTATTTCCTAATGATTCCATCATGTGCATCTTACCTTTCTATGCACTATGAAAATTTTTGATTTTACAGTATTTTAGTATATTCTATCAATTTATAGTTCTCGTTTGGGGAACTGCGGTTCCTCTTTCGAGAACCAGACGAATTTCCACTTAACAATGCTTTATAATATTTTTAATCCATAAATACTGCTTTCTCTTTTTATGTTTCCAATTATATATTATCTAGTGAATTTATTCACTATATTTTTGCATTTTCCCCTACTTATAATTAAACAATCAGGAAATAAATTAGAAGGGCGGGAACAATGTGATTGATTATAGTCCGTTATGGATTACAATGGAAAAACGAAATATATCTCAATATTATCTCGTCAACAATGGCATCGACTACCGAACTATGCAGCAACTCCGGAATAACCAGAATATTACCGCATCTACTATCGAAAAACTTTGCCGGATCTTATCTTGTACCCCCAATGACATTTTAACTTTTACAGATGATGATACACATGACAAATAACTGTCGGAACCGATGAATCCGGCAGTTTTATTTTGCAACATTGCGGTCTTGCGGTGTTGCGGTCTTGATGAAAAATATCTGAAAATAGCAAAAATGCAGGAATTTTCATGTCCCTGCACTCTTGTTATACTCCTATCTAGCTTCCTCTTGTTATTCCAGTTTATCAGTTGCTTCTTTCCATGCTTCCATAGATCTATAATATTTTATTAATTTCAACTTGAAATTACTTATTGCCCACTCTTCTCCTTTATCTGAATTCAAAAGAAATAAAAGTTCTTGTATATCTATTGCTAAATCATAGCTTTGTTTTGAATAATCTTTCAAATCACTGTCTGTTAATGGAAACCACTCTTCAACAACAGTTCTATAAACATCATTCAACTTAGAATATGCGTCCCTCGCCTTTTTCCTCAAATCTTCATAAGATAGCTCTTTATTTAGATAAAAATTAGAATACGCATAAATAACAGATTCTGTTTCAACAATTAATTTCTTTAAATTTGTTTTCCAAAATTCTTTAATTAAATCATCTGGTAAAACATATTTTTCTCTATCTTTTCGTTGTCTTTCATAATCTGTATTTTTTCTATATGCCATATTTGCAATCTGAACTCTTGAGGTTCCTAATTGCTTGCACCAATACAAAATATCATCATTTTCCCAATAAGCCTGATAAGCAAAATTTTTAATATCGCTTACATCAAGATAATCTTTCGCAATCCATATTTGAACCACATCTACAGGTTGTTCCTGGGTTATCCACTGTCTTTGTGTTTCAGGTTGTATCTTTATTGCTTTCAATTTATTTATTACATTTTGCAAAAAAACAGCTATATTTTCATCATCTATATCGACCTTTGCCACCACTTCAGCTCTATATACTTTCTGATAATGTTCAATTTCTTTTGGTTTTTTAACCTGCCATTGAAAATCCAACGCATCAAAATCGTCAAACACGAACCCTCTTTTTTTTCTTTCACTTATTTTAGGTGGATATTTCAATGGAAACACAACAGTTCCTATCATATTAGAGCGCAATACAGGTACTTGTTGCATAGATTCATTTTTTATATTCCATACTCTGGCATAAGCATCTAAAGTAATTTTTAAATCACTCAGATATAAACCTTCCGGTTGATATGACTTTTTATATCTAACTGCATCACAAAAAAACTGTGTGAAAGCACTTATTTCATTATCATAGTATGGGTGAGACTCTTGATCTTTTCTACATGAAAATACTGCTGTTATTCCTGATTGATATATATCCTTAATAGCTTTATCTGTATCAAATTTTTGCTTTTCTGAACCATAATTGCTATCTGCATGACAGCAATCTATGATTACCAATTTACTTTTCGCCTTTGATTTTTTCAAATGCTCAATAATAACATCAAAATAAACGCAGGTCATATCATTTCCATCAAATGTGTTTGTTGCATATAAATAATTATCTCCTCTCTCATCTATTCCTCCATGTCCTGAATAATAGACAACTGCTATATCTTCTTCCATACAGTTTTCACTAAATCTCACTAATTCTCTAATGTATTCTGAATTTTCAATACGACCATCTTGGGCTAACACTACTATCGAATCATCTGAACATACAAGATTTTCCGTAAATACTTCTTTCATTTTCTTTGCATCATTTATGCAATATGGTAACTGTTGATTTGCTCTATACTCACTAACTCCACAGAATAAACCTCTTATCATCGTATTCCCCCATTTCTTTTTTTCTAAAAGTATTTTACCATACTATTCTATGACCAAAAAGAAAAAATACCGCCGAACATTCTTTTTCCTTTGTTCAGCGGTATCTTCTAAAATCCATTCTCAAATATCGACAACCCTGCCATCAGCATCCCTTCATCCATATCCAGTCCATCACTCTGCCTTTCTTCCATTACTTCCCCTGCATCTTCTTCAATGACTACACTCTTTTTTATCTGCTGTATAAAATCCGTATCCTGCAACAACTGCTGTTTTAATTCCTCCACACTGACATTTGCATTATTATAGGAAGAAACGGGTATATTTTCTTTATGCAGCCACGCATAAACCAGTTCTGTAATCAGTGCTGTTTTGCACCTTTTCTGTGATTTCAGATACCTTCCGATTTCTTTCTGCCGTTCATTATCTTCATTAAATATCAATACAACCCTTATCTCTCCCACGCATTACACCCCCTGTCTCTTCTGGATGTGTAATGCTGTCATTTTCTCATATCCTACCGCATTTGCCCGAATGTCCTCGATAAACTCTATATATTTAAAATCAGAAGATTTTTCAATCTGCTGTTTCAGTAACAGGCTACCTCCACCAAGAAATACTGCCGGATTAGTTCGGAAATCTGGTACATACGCATGGAGTTTATTGATAATTCTCTGCATCCAGTCTCCTGCCATTTTCTGAATCTCTCTTACCACTTCTTCATCCAGAATCGTTGCTTCCTGCATTAATACCTGCTCTACATCTGAGGACTCCAGATGAATACCGTAATTCTGCTGAATGGAATTAGAAATTTCTGAACGGAGAATTGCCATTCCAGATCTGTCACTGACACGAACTGACAAATCCGGCTGTCCTTTTCGGATTACCAGTAAATCTACGGTTCCGTCTCCAATATCAATGCAGTTGACCGTCCGGTACTGTCGGAACAGGCTTGCTTTATAGCACATGACTGCCGCAAAATTCTGAGGACTTACCAAAACATCTTTCAGGTAACAATTTACCGGCTTTCCATTGAATCGGAAAGAAATTCCATGTTTTGAATGTTCCGTAAAATATTTTTTGAATCCCGGAGCCTGCTGTCCAAAGTCTGCAGGCGGCAATCCAACTCCCAGTACAATATCTTTGCCGGATAAAGTGATTCCTCTTTCCTTTGCTTCCAAAGCCAGTGAAAACAAAGTTAGTATAAAGTAATCTTCATCCACTGTCTTATCTGCTTTGAATGGCATCCTTGTTTCTGATAACGTATAATACACACCGTTATATTCCAGAATATCCTCATTCATAAATCGTCCTGGTTTAGAAGTATATCTTACCAGACCACATGGAAAGTTTACATGTACCCCTTTCATATTTCCGTTTCCATGATCAATTCCCATAATTATTTCTGCCATATCCTATTCCATCCTTTCCTGATCATCTTATACTTAACTGTTACTTAACTTCAAACCGTTTGACTTTCTGCATCTTTTTTCATATTTCTTATGACAGTTATGTATAAGTTTACTTGTACTTTTGTGTCTGTTATGTAAGTTATGTGTTACTTTTGTATCTGTTATCATTATATATGTCACATTTGTATCTGTCAATATTTTTATCAAAACTTTTGTGGCACTTTCGTTTAAAAATGTGATATACTTTTGCTATTGGAGGACTTTGCCTATGAATACAGGAGAAATAATCAAGTATTTCCGTCTGGCTCGTAACATGACACAGGAACAACTTGCACAGGATGCCGAAATCAGTTTCAGTACACTCCGCAAATACGAAGCCAATGAACGTAATCCGAAATATGAACAACTTTCAAAAATTGCAGATGCGTTAGGTATCAGTGTAAATCTCTTTATGGATTTTGAAATTCAGTCTGTATCCGATCTGTTTTCTATTCTGTTCCAAATGGAGGGACAGGCAGATTTAGAAATTGCAACCTCAAAGGATTTGGCGGACCTATCTGAAGATACTCTTTTTCTGCATTTTAAAAATGGATACATCAATCACATATTAAGCAATTACCATGCTTCTGTTGAAAGTATCCAGGACATGGATGCTCAATATCGTAAAAAAGCTCTATCAGAAATCCAGAACAGATTATTGGATGACAATAGCAGTATCCATACTGACAGTCCTGCTTTATCTGCAGATTCCGATAAACCTGCACTTTCTCTTTCTTCTGCTGATCAGACTTGGTTTGAATTATCCTCTGACTGTTCTGATGAAGAAAAAGAACAAATGATAAAAGCTGCTGCCTTTATAAAAAGCTGTCTACGACATTCCGATAAATAAATCTTTGCACAAAAAAGACAGATGTGGGAATATTTCATTACCTGCATCTGTCTCTTTCTATCCTATGCTTTTTTCTACTCATGAATTTCTAATGGCAGTCCATCCGGATCATGGAAAAATGTCATTTTCTTTCCTGTGTAATCATCCAAACGTACCGGCTCTGTTTCAATTCCTTTCCTATTCAATTCTTTTACTGTATCATCTACATTCACAACTTTAAATGCCAGATGGCGTAATCCCAATGCTTCCGGATAATTTACACGAGCTGGAGCATTTTTTATGATGAAAAGTTCTATTTCCTGCGGTCCACATGCCAGATCAATCTTGTAATCATCACGTTCTTTTCGATAATTCTCTCTGATCACCTTAAATCCAAGAAGATTCACATAAAAATATTTTGATTTTTCATAATCGCTTCCAATGATTGCAATATGATGAATGGTATCGAACATAACTCTCTCCTCCGTTTTTCATATGTTGATATATATTTTTCTCACATTTTATCACAGTAACGATATATGTGGAATAGTCATTTCATCTTCATTTACTTTTTTAACTTTTCTGCCAGTTCAAACCAAAATTCCAATTCAACGACATCTTTTTCTCCATGTTTTTTGCTGCCAATACCTACCCAGTCCGCTTCATTTAACAGATTCTTCATTGTTTCCTTATCTTCCAGTGCTGATTCACCATCACTCAGCAACCAGATATATCCCGTCTGCATTTTAATAAGTGCAGACATGTCTGGAAATGTCTGAATCTTAATATTACATCCTGAGATTTTTGAAAACTGTATTGCCCGTTCTGACAGATATATAAATCTCTGATATTTTACAGGATTGATGATCTGATATTCTTCTTTCTTTTTACGCTCTGCTTTTTCCATAATCGTTCTTGCTTCCTGGAATAATTTTTGATGTTCTTTTTCCCTTTCCTCTACCGAAAGTGACTGTTCATGCTCATCCTGTTCCTTCTTCATCTGCTCATACATTTCTGTCTGTTCATCGTAGTAAAACTTTTCAATATTCACTTATATAACTCTCCTCCCACATGCACCCATCAATCAATTCTTACATTACCCGACTTTATTTTCCTTTATTTTACATATCCCTCAACCAAATTATATCTCTTATGGTGAAGATGTCCACCATATTTTTTATTTTATTCGACAATTATAATTAAAATTAATGGTATTTTATGCCAAAAAGCAAAGAAAGGCGGGGATATCTTGATTGACTATAGTCCATTATGGGAAACCATGAAAAAACGCCACATTTCCCAATATGCCCTGATTAACAAAGGAATTGACAAGCACACCCTCGATCAGCTCCGAAAAAATCAGAACATCACAATCCTTACCGTTGAAAAACTGTGCAATATTCTTAACTGTACACCCAATGATGTGTTCGCTTTTAAAGATGAAAAAGATTTGTAATACCGTCATAGTATAGCAATATTTCTATGGCGGTATTTCTGTATATAGCAGGGCAGAGAAAAACCGCAGGTGAAAATTCCTGCGGTTTCTATTTTCTAAGCTGTATCGGTATTAAACTGCCTTACAATTATGCACTTTTCTTCTCTGAAGCTATCTTTTCGACTTCCTCTATGGTTAGCTCTGTGTATGCTGCAATATCTTCATAACTGAGTTTGCCACCATCCAGCATTAAACGGGCTATATGGACTGCTTTCATTTCTCATATCTTCCATCGCTTTACACATTACCGCCACCCCTTTCTCATCTTCTTTAAAATAATGCACACGGTCAGCCAGAACTTCATAATACATATCTTTCGTATTTGTACAGGCAAAATCATGCATAAGTTTTCCCAGTGCTGTTTCATCCTTTATCTGTGAATTCACATATATGATATATAATATATAATATTACGCATGATTTCTGCAATATTTCCACTGCATATATTCATCTTCGGAAATCATTCCCTGCTTTTTCTTTCCTCTAATAGTTCCCCACTGATAAAGGAATTCATTGATTTTCTTATTCTGCAGATTGATCACGACCTCGCCTGTCATTCCGTTCCTCTCCAGTTTCATTTCTGGAAAGTAATCTTCCAGCACAAGAAGCCTATATATCATATCTTCTTCCCTATAACCTGTCGGAATGGAAATGTTTCTCGGATCTACATCAAGGACTACTGCCATTTTATGCAGCATTTCCTTTCTCGGTGTTCTATTGTCAGTTTCATATTGTGCCATTCTTGGACTTGCACTTTCTTCTCCGATTCCAATTGCAATTCCAAGTTCTTTCTGTGTCATTCCTCTAAATTTCCGTATTCTTTTAATATTTTCACCTGTACTCATATCCTGCTTTTCTCCTTTCGCAGCAAACAGCTTATTGGAAATGCGATTACATACCATACTGCCCTGATTGCAATTCCAATCGCAATAATAAAACCAAATACAGCTCCGATTATCGCACACAAAGCTACCATTCCTATCGTTCCAGATAAATCCCACCTTGCAGGAATGATGAAAAACATATATGGAATTCCTACTGGAACACCATATACCAGCATCAGCCGGAAGCAGTCAATTTCTCCATCTACCAGATACAGATACTTTCCAAGCCATCCGATCAATGCCAGCACAGCTATCATCAATACCCCTTTATACATAAAATTTTTAAATGTCATGCACCCTTCGCCCCTTCCATATATTCTGAGATCACCTTTTGTAAAACATCATCAAATCTTAAAATTACTTCAATCCGTTTTTTATCATACACATACACGGTATCAATCATTGTATCTATAATCTCTTTCGTCAGCTTTCCTCTTTCTATCTGTACCTCCAACTGTTGGACTACTGTTCTTATCCGGCTTCTGTATCGTTCTTCTTCAATGATTACACTGGCAAGTGCTTTTTGTTCAGATTGTATTTTTTCGATTTTTTCTGTCAGTTGTTTCTTCGCTGTTATATATTTTTCTCTGCTAAGTACACCTTCTGCATAAGCTTCATACTGATGGATACGTTCATTTTTTAATTTTTCCAGTTCCGATTCTAACATCCTTTGTTGTCTTTTCCCTGTAAAACTATTGTCCGTATATTTTTCTTCGGATTCTCTTTGCACTGAATCCAATATCCTTAGTATCCTTTTTAAGGAATACCAGATATGCCCCTCTATCACAGATACCGGATATGCATCTTCAGGACAATGAGAATATCTTCCTGCCTGAACTTTATGGGGACAATATATTTTGGGATGAATACCGCCATCTGTATAAGCTAATGACCTGTGGCAGTTTCCACACCGCACTTTTCCTTTCAGAAGGAAGTCTTTCGCACCACGATATTCTGGCTTTGTCATAAACATAATAGATGCACTTGCCACTTCATACTCTTCTTCCGTAATGATTGCCGGATTGATATTCTTCCGGATAACGACATCTCGTTCTGCTGTCTTTCTTGTTACTTTACTTCCAACCGCTACGGTATGCCGCCTTCCCATAACTAAAGCACCTGTGTACTCAAATCTTCCAAGAATTGTACGGATCATTCCGGTATCCCAAACAACTTCCTTATCTGGCATTTTATAATTCCCCTGCCGAAGCAATCCGTTCATTTGATTATATTTTCCAGGTGTCGGCACCTTCTGCTCGTTCATGTAATAGCAGATCTGAGAAGTATTGCAGCCTTCCATCGCTTTATCAAATATCATACGGACATATTTACCTGCTACTGGATCTATTTTCCAGCATCCATGCTCTTCATCTTTTAAATAACCAAATGGAGGTTTCGAGCCTGTCCATTTTCCATTCTTCCATTTCACTTTCAAGGCACTCTTTAATTTTTTGGATATATCCTTGCTGTAAAGATTGTTGACAAGATTATTGATTGCCATATCTAATCCCATCGTTTTTCCTATGTACTCTTTACTGTCATAATTATTGTTTAATGAAATAAAGCGGATTCCCAGGAGTGGAAACACTTGCTCCAGATAATCTCCAACTCCAATATAATCTCTACCAAATCGTGAAAAGTCTTTTACAATGACGGTATCTATTTTTCCTGACTTCGCATCTTCTATCATTTTCTTAAATGCCGGACGGTCAAAATTCGTTCCAGAATATCCATCATCCACATATTCTATGTATTCATCACTCATGTCCTCTCTGTCAGTGATAAAATTGACAAGAAGCGATCTCTGGTTATCAATGCTGTTGCTTTCATCTTTATTTTCTTTCCCTAAATCTCCATCTGCTATAGAGAGTCTTAAATACAATCCATTAGCCAATCTGAACACCTTCCATTTCTTCTGCTATCTGCTGGAATTCATCCTTACATTTGAAGCACACATGGATACTCCCATTTGCATATACTTCTATATATTCCACCAGTTCCTGTACAAGTGCCTCATTATATTCTCTTTTATCCAGATATTTTTCCATATGATTTACCATATCCATATATCGGTTTGCTTTCTTTTCCAGTATCCTTTGATTCTGTTCTTGTCCCTGAATCTCTTCCCGGAGATTTTGGAGTTCCCCTATATAGCGTTCCTTCATCATATCAAAATCATCTTTATCCACGATACCTGCTACATAATCTTCATATAATCTTGTATTGCGTTCTTCCGTCTGTGCGATCTTACGCTCCAATGTCCTTACCTTTGCCGCTGCTTTATAAAAAATATTCTTTTCTTTTGTTGCACTTTTCATTTTCTGCAAAAGCAATTTTCTGTCACACATACTCTTGATCAAAATCTGGATCTGATCCATCACAAGGATCTTGAGTAAGTTTCCTTCTATCAAATTTCTGGAACACTGTTCATTCCCACAATAGTAATCGCTTCCCATTTTTTCATTGGTTGTATAATTATGGGTATATCGTCTGAAATACATAACATTTCCACACTCACCACATCGGACCATTCCCGGAAAACTATCCTGATATTTTTTTCTGTCCTTCATACATCTGGACTGGCGTTTCTTCGTTATCTTATGAGTCTCTTCTCTGCTTTCCTGCAATTCCTCATAATCATCCCTCGCAACCAGCGGAGTATGCATATCTTTCTGTACATCCCACTCTTCTGGTTCGGTATGGTACTGTTTCACTCCTTTGTACAAAGACTGTTTCAGTTTTCCTGTGACAATATCTCCTGTATAAGTTGGATTTTCTAATATTTTTCTGACAGTTCCTCCATTCCACTTTGTCTCCTCAAGTGGAACTCTTGCTATCTTTCTTTTTTCTTTTTGTCCGGGTGTCGCAACTCCCAACAAGTTCAGCCTGTCAGCGATTTCTCTTTTACTGACTCCCAGCAATGTCCATTGGAATATCATACGCACAATAGGGGCAACCGTCGCATCTACGACCTGTCTTGTTTTATCCTCAGAACGGACATAGCCAAATGCAACCTTAGATAACGTGATATTTCCGTTCCGCTTTTGTGCTTCCTTTGCCGCCAGGATTTTTTTAGACATATCCTTTGCATACATGGCATTTACCATGTTTTTGATGGGAACACTTATATTTTCCCTGTCCTCTTTTCTGGAGCTATCATAATCATCCGTAATCGCAATAAAACGTACATTTAACTTTGGCAATATAGTCTCCAGGTAATATCCTGTTTCCAGATAGTCTCTGCCGAATCTGGATAAATCTTTTACAACGATACATTGCACCTTTCCAGAACGAACATCTTCCATTAATCTCATAAATCCGGGACGTTCAAAATTGGTGCCTGTAAATCCATTATCAATATATACCTCTTCCAATCTCAGATCCGGATGCTCTTCTATAAATCTTTCTACAAGCATCTGCTGCACAACTAATGTTTCATCCGTTTCATTTCCTCCGTTTTCAACAGACAGACGAATATACGCAGCCGTATCCAGTAAGTTTTCTTTTTTGACAACCGTTTGTATATTAGATTCTACGTTTCTGTTTTTTCTGCTCTTTCTCGCCATACCTATTCCTCCATCCATTCTGCAGGAAAGTATTTTTTCCATTCCTGCTTGGATAAACATACCTGCACTTCTTTAAAATCTCTTATCAATACTTTCTCAATCCATTTATTGATATGCTCTGGCTGTAGTTCTTTCGGAAGATTCTCTTTCTTAAAAGTCTCTAACCATTCATTTTTATTGCTATATGACTTTTCTATAACGGATACCTCTTCCATAAGTTCACTGAAATCTCCATCATACATACGAAGCTGATCCCGTATTTCTTCTTTTCTCTCCAGATATTCTTCTTCATTGATTTTTCCTGTCTGGTAGTTCTGATATAATGGAATACGCTCTTTTTCCACTTGCTCCATCTCTTCAAAGATTGTCCACGCTCTTTGTGAATACTGCTTCAACCATTTATATTTTTCTGATTCTGCTTCTCTGGCTGACAGTTTCTTTTTTATCTGTTCCGCCAGTTCCATTTCTCTTTGTATGGCTTTTCTTACTTCAGCAATCACGGTTTCAAAAGAAATGTAGGTACTTTTATCTCTTGGAAGCTGATTCGTTCCACTTGCGAAAAGAAAAACCGTTTCCCCCGTTTTAAAATTTCTCTGTGATATTTTTCTTCCTGTCTCGGCATCAAAGATCTTTTTTACAAATAAGCCATTTTTACCTGGTCTTGTTTTTCTTGGCTTTTTTCTCTTATCAAGAATCTCCTGCACTTTTTCAAACATGCCTTCTTCCAAAATTGGAGCGATAGGAAGTGTACAGATTTTTTTGTTGATCGTCTTTTGCCAGTAACCAGCATACGCTGTGCATCTAAGGATTCTCTTTACAGAGCAGAATAACCATTTATTCTCATATGCCGGCCATACCTTATGACCGACCCGTGCATTATGCACCATCGGAGATTCTATTCCACTGTCATTTAAAATTTTCACGATATTTGCAATCAGCATACCATCCGATACCATCTGAAAGATCTCCCGCACAACAACTGCCGCCTCTTCATCAATAAGCAATTCCCTGCGGTCATCAGAAAGAATGTATCCATACTTTTCATCATGCACGGTATAAAGTCCCTCCAGCTGTTCTCTGACTGCATACTCTCTCATGCCTTTTAACTGAACTGCTTCATACCTTGCTTTCTTTATATATTCATATAATTCCTCTTTCGTTTTTCCAATGCTGATAAATTCATCCTGTACAACTGCAAAATGTATTCCTGCCGGGACAAATGTTTTTACTAAGACATCATCTGCACAGGATATTGTCCTGCCGCATCTGTCAATGCTGTCTACAACTACCATATCAAATTTGCGGTCAATCCCATCTTTTGTCAGTTCTTCAAAAGCTGTGTTCCCTTTTGTATCTTTTTTTCTGTCACAATACTTTGCAGATAATGTCCATCCCTGTTTTTTCAGGTATTCCTGTATATGCTGGTCCTGTTGTTTTATAATATCTGCCGGAATCTTTCCGTCCTCTTTACAGGAAGTCGTTCTGGTATAACTTACGCACCGCATACAAATTCTCCTTTCCGTTCCTTCCGCTCACGTATGATCTGCACTGCTTCTATCATTTCCTGCATCTCGTCACTATACTTGAACTGAATCTCAATCTGTTCCTTGCTGTATACAATGATCTGCTCTATCAATGTAACAACTGCTTTCCGGTCAAGGCTTTGGATATTTTTATATTTTTTGAAATCCTCTATCCATGGGTGCATCCGTTTTTCTTCCGCAGATAACTTTTCTTTCTTCTCTTCCGTTTCCTGTTTCGCCTTTTCTGCTTTCTGCATCTTCTCTGTGAATCTCTGATTATATTCATGGTACTCTTCTCTGCTGACAATACCGTCTACCATATCCTGATACAATCTCGCCTTTAAGTCTTTATATCTTTCCACTTCCTCATAAAGTGCCATTAACTGCTGTTCTAAAGACCGGCTCTCCACTTTCTTGTAAGTATCCATTCCATTTTTCTTGATAATCTCTTCTGCTTCGGTCAATAATGCAATCTGCTTTTTTACAGAATCCAGGACAACTTCATAAATCATTTTTTCACTGATCAGATGGGAACTGCATCCTTCTTTGTTCTTATAAGTGGAGCAATGATAATAACAGTATTTTTTCCCTTTCTTCGTTGTGCTTCGCTTGACCATGTTCTCACCACAGTCCCCACAACGTACAAATCCAGAAAACAAATAGACGGATTTTCTTTTCGGAGCGATCCGGGTATCTATTTCCAACAGACTTTGTACATATTGAAAACTCTCTTCTGGAATGATTGCTTCATGTGTATTTTCTACACGAATCCAGTTTTCTCTTGCGATAGGAGAACTTTTCTTCACCTTATAATTGATCTTTCGGTTTTTGCCCTGAACCATTGTGCCTATGTAAAGTTCATTCTGCAAAATACGGTTGATGGAAGTGACTGCCCATTTAGGATCAGAACCGGAACGGAATCCGCTGTTATAATTCATCCCCCGGCTTCTCTTATATTCCAATGGCGGCAAAACTCCCATTTCATTTAACCGGGCTGCTATTCTTTGTGAACTGTACCCATCTATTTTCAGATTAAAAATAAGCCGTACAATATCTGCCGCATATTCATCAACAATAAGATGGTTCTTATCTTCTGGATCTTTTAAGTATCCATAAGCTGCAAAGTTACCAATAAACTGACCGTTTTTCCTTTTTACATCTAACTGACTTCGGATTTTAATTGAGATGTCCCTGCAATAAGCATCATTGATAAGATTCTTAAACGGGACAATGATCTGATCTGCATCATCCGATCCTGTAGCACTGTCATAATGGTCTGTGATTGCGATGAACCGTACACCCATAAATGGAAAGATTTTTTCCAGATACCTTCCTGTTTCAATGTAGTTTCTTCCCAATCTGGATAAATCTTTTACGATGATACAGTTGATCTTCTTCCTTTTCACATCCTCAAGCATCCTTTGAAATGCCGGACGGTCAAAGTTCGTTCCACTGTATCCATCGTCGATATATTCCTCGACCAGCTGAATCTCTTTGTGCTGTTTTACAAAATCGTTAATGAGACTTCTTTGATTGCGGATGCTGTCACTCTCCAGTTTGTCTCCATCCTCTCTGGATAACCGGAGATAATCCGCTGCTAAAATAGACTTTTGATTGAAATACATAAAGCCATCAACCTCCTACTTTACTCGCTCTGTGGCGGTGTAAACCAAGAAATTCACGGCTCCTTGAATGCTTTTAAATTTTGACCCACATCCATATTAACATAACTTCTGGATTACTACCATACCTTTTTCTTTCTTTTTTCGATTATTTTTTCTGGACGATTTTTCTTTTACATGGAGATACATCTGCTCAGGCTTTCTTCCAGAGAGCATTTTCCTGCAAAGCTGATCTTCACAACTATCCCATGTGATTTATAGCAATACGGATTTTTAATCTGCTTGATATAATCTGCAATCCTTTCTGCCTGCGGTAATTCTTCATGAATCTCCACATCATCCAGCTCTGCTAACGTACTTTTATCTACGGTACGGATGTCCACTGCTGCCATTTCCTGCAATTCTTCCAGTGTAGGCATTTCTATATTTTTCATCTGACTACCTCCTGTGATCTCTCTTTTTCTACTAATCACAGCTGGCAGAGGGCAAAATGTCAGATGAATTTTCACTTTTTTTATTTTTTTACATTTTTACCTGTCTTTTTGATGTCTCCCACGCATGATTATGGGAAGGGATTCTCTCTTAGAGCAAGTTTCGCAATGTAGCACAATAACCCCTTCCGGGGTTACTGGCCACTTGCAACTTGATGGGGATTTCGTTTCCCCATACCCTCGACCGCAATCAAAGATATGCGTATTGGTTCCCATTGCCATGGTCACAGCGTGATGATTCTTCATCACTTGTTTTCACAGCAAGCTGTAAAATTTTCTCTTTCCCGTGCGGAGCCTTTATGCAGAAAGGAGCATTTAATGACAAGACCAAAAAAAGATGAATCACTTACCAAGACCAAAGACGTTCACCTGCGTATGAGCGAAACAGAATATGAGATTCTTTTTGAAAGAGCCACTGCATCCAACATGACTGTTTCTGATTTTATACGCAATGCTTTGGATAAGCAGAATGTTATTATCAAATATGAAATTACTGCAGATGTCAAAGAAATAAAAAAGCTGATTGGTGAATTTGGAAAAATAGGAGGCAACCTCAATCAGATTGCCCGATATTTTAATCAAGGTGGAATTATCTCCTCAGAAATGAGAACAGAAATAAAAAAATCTCTCCGGGATATTTATGAAATGAAATATGAAGTGATGAGAATGGCAGGTGATTTCCGTGGCAGTGATTAAACATATCGCAAGCAAAAATGCTGACTATGGAGAATCCGAACGGTATCTCATCTTTCAGCATAATGAATACACCCAAAAGCCAATCCTCGATGATGAGGGGCATATGATATTACGAGATGAATATTACCTGGATGGTCTGAACTGTGATCCGTTTACTTTTGCATCTGAATGTCAGGAACTAAACAGCTACTACCATAAAAATAAAAATTTCAATGAGATCAAGTCTCATCATTACATTATCAGCTTTGACCCAAAAGACAGAGATGAATGTGGACTGACTGGTGAACGGGCACAACAGCTTGGACTGACTTTTGCAAAGAAGAACTTTCCCGGTCATCAGGCTTTAGTTTGTACTCATACAGACGGTCATAATGAAAGCGGCAATATCCATGTGCATATTGTGATCAACAGCCTTCGGAAATATGACGTACCCCAAGAACCCTATATGGAATTTGACTGTGAATCAAAAGCCGGATATAAACACCACCTAAGCACAGCCTACCTTGCTCACTTAAAACAAGATGTTATGGACATGTGTCAGAAAGAGGGCCTGCATCAAGTTGACTTGCTCTCTCCTGCTGAAAGAAAAATCACGGAAAAAGAATACTGGGCACAGCGTCGTGGACAGGAAAAACTTGATAAGCTCAACCAAAAAATGCTTGAAGATGGTATCACACCAAAAGAGACTCGCTATCAGACAGAGAAACAGTTTCTCCGGGATGCTATTGATGATGCTACAAGCACCGCCAAGTCACCAGAAGAGTTTGCACAAATCCTCGATAAAAAATATCATATCATCTTCAAGATCAGCAGAAACCGGTACAGTTATCTTCATCCAGGCAGAAAAAAATATATCACTGGACGAAATCTCGGAACACGATATGAAGAGGATTTTCTATTACAGACATTTAAGGAAAATGAAAAATCACTCTCTGATAGGAAAATGAAAATTGAAGAACCACAAGTTCCAAACACTGCGAAAGATTTGCAGACAGCACTTTCTCCTGATGCTTCCGATATTCCTGTACCGTTCATTTTCATAAAATCAGATCTCCGACTTGTGATAGATTTACAGACCTGTATCAAAGCACAGCAGAGTGAAGCCTATGCTCAAAAAGTCAAACTCTCCAATCTGAAACAGATGGCTCAGACTGTTGCCTATATACAAGAACATGGATATAACTCTCTTGAAGATTTCCATACGGCACTTGACCAGGCATCCGATCAGACCAGTGCCGCCAGAAAATCTTTAAAGGATACAGAACAACAGCTTAAAGATGTGAATGAGCAAATACATTTTACCGGACAGTACCTTGCATACAAAAACGTATATTCTGACTACCGTAAGAGCCACAATAAGGATAAATTCTACGAAGAACACCGGGCAGAGCTTTCCCTTTATGATACAGCTCTCCGAACACTGAAAGAAAAATCTGGTGGAAATAAGCTGCCTTCCATGAAAGCCCTATATGCTGAAAAAGACCGGCTTATTGAATTGCAAGATTTACAACGGGAAGATTTTTCTAACCGCCGGGATTATGAACGGGAACTTCGTACCGTTTCCGCTAATATTGATATGATCCTTGGGAAGAATCACGAGCAGGAACAGCAGCTTGAGAAAGAGCAGAATTTATAATTGCGAGACTGTGAGAAAAAGTCTGTAAATAAGATTCTTCTATGATATGCAAGGGTGGCAAGCCTGAAAATCAGGCTTCTCACCCTTGTTTTATATATAACAGTTGTTGAATGGCATGTCAAGAGCAGGCGGTTTTCCGCCCGTCTTATTCGCCCGTTTATTCATTACTCTGGGAGGCGTCCTTCGTACATAATGCTCAGTTCACCATACACCTGTGCCCAGTTGCGGATCGTACTGGTCCATTTCTTTGTAGCTTCAAATGTGGCAAGATACAGTGCCTTTAATAGAGCTGTATCGCTTGGAAATACGCTTCTCTGGCGATTCAGTTTCCGGTAGGTAGAATTCAGGGATTCAATAGCATTTGTAGTATAAATCACCGTTCTGACCGTCGTTGAAAATTTAAAGATCGGCGAGATTGCGTCCCAGTTATCCTTCCAGCGCTTCATGGAATTCGGATATTTCGGTGTCCATTTTTCTGTTACACGCTCTAAGGCTGCCAGAGCTTTCTTTTCATCTGTGGCCTGATAAATGGTTTTCAGATCCGTAGCGAAGGCTTTTCTGTCTTTATCCGGGACATATTTCAACGTGTTTCTTACCTGGTGTACAATACAGCGCTGGTATTCCGTCTTTGGAAAAGCTGCTGCGATCGCTTCTTTGATTCCGGTTAAACCATCGGCACAGATGATTAATACATCTTTGACACCACGATTTTTCAGTTCATTCATAACGGAAAGCCAGTATTTTGCGCTTTCGTTATCGCCAACACTGATGGTTAAAACTTCTTTTTTTCCTTCCGTGTTGATTCCCAGAATCACGTAAGCAGCAAGCTTTCGGATCACGCCATTATCCCTTACAGAATAATGGATTGCATCAATGTAGAGAATGGGATAGACCTCGTCCAGTGGCCGGTTCTGCCAGTCTTCGATCTGTGGCAGGATCTTATCAGTCACATCAGAAATAAAGCTTTCAGAAGTTTCAAAGCCATAAATATCTTCGATGGTTTCGGAAATCTGCCGGGTAGTCATTCCTTTGGCATACATGGAAATGATCTTCTGATCAATATCGGAAATATCTTTCTGACGTTTTTTCACAACCTGTGGTTCAAACGTTGATTTGCGATCCTGTGGCACTTCGATTTCCATCGAGCCATACCGGCTGTTGACCTGTTTCCGCTTATAACCATTGCGATAATCATCATTATCTGAGCGTTCGGATTTTTCGTAACCAAGATGATCATCCATTTCAGCTTCCATCATTTCCTTAATGGTGCCGCCTAAAAGATCCTTGAGCGCATCCTGAATGTCTTCTGCAGACTGGATATCGTACTCTTCCAGGAGCTGATGGATGATGTTTCGTTTTCCTTCTGTCATTTGTACACGATGTACAGGTTTCTTTTGTCTTGCCATAATAAAAGGCCCTCCTAATGATATTTATTGTATCATAGAAGAACCTTATAAACATTATTTTACAGAAAAAGTTTCATACTCTCATAATTGCTTCCAAAAAAATAGCACAAAATCTTTTTTGAGATAATGTGCTATTTTTTCAATACTTTTTTACTATAATAAATCTTTTTCTTTAATCATTTTCTCATATTCATCAATCGCCTGCGTCAAATTACTACAAGAGCGTTCAATCTCAGTTGCTAAATTAGAATATGCACCAACAGAAGAGACATGTGAATACAACTCATTAACAATTTCTCTCAAATCTTTAATGTTCTTTTCATATAAATTCATAGAATGCTTCCTCCTTTTTACAACTTTGGTTTTTATCATAACATTTTCCCCAATATCATTCAACATTACGAACCGATTTTTTTATTTTTCTAACACTGGCATAACTATCATCTGCCAGCCCCAATGACTCCATTTTCTGCACAATTTCTCTTTGTGACTGTTTCCCTATATTTGAAAAACTCTGAATCCAGTTAGGCAATCTCAATGCATCCAGCAAATCACCTACAGTATCCACATCGTGTCTCTTTAGTGCATTATATATTCGTGTATTAAATTTCAGAAATGAGATTGGCTCTTCTAAAATGTTCTCTGGCAAATCTGGATGTAATCTTTTAGCATTTTCTATACTTCGTTCTCTTTGCACAACTAAATTTCTATTGTAATTCTCAAGCCCTTCCACAACATATATTACATACTGCGGTTTTGCCAAGTATTTTACTCCCATCAAAATCATTCTATGAACTCTATCCGCTTCCAAATCCATTCTTTCAGCAATTTTCTTTTCTGAAAGTCTTTCTTTGTATCTAAGTCGAATCACAGTTTCATATTCCTCTGGAAAACATGACAGAGCAAACTCTAATCCTGCTTCCTGATCTGGTAACAATTTCAGAATCCTGTTATCCTTTAATTCCTTACTCCTCTGCACAACTGCATCCCACAGATTTTCTGGATACTCATATTTTTTCTTACTCATATATGTTACCTCCAAAATCATTTTCTACTAATCATGCATGGCAACATATAAAAGGTCATAAAATTTATAAAAAATTATTTTCTTCTTTGCATTTCCATACTTGAAGTAGAGCGTTTTTTCTTATTCACTTGCGTTGAACTATTTTTTCTATCAATAAAAGCATCTGCAATTTCAATAAGTACAAGTACCATCACTGAAGTTCTCCCTCCAAAGGCTAAATCTCCTATAAGAATAAACTCTTTCCTGGTGAACGCCAATATAAGTGATAACACCAAAAAAGTTATTTTCATAAAGAAAGCCATGTTCTGTGCATCTTTACTCTTTGATATTGAAAATTTATAGTAAACAAGACCCATAAACATAGCCGTCAATAATATGAATAGATTTCGTAGCATAATATATTTTCTCCTCCGTAAAATTAAACTAATTGCCGCCTCTATCATATATTATAAGCACTGATTTCTTTTTTTCAACAAAAATGGCCCTGCCACATAAGTAGCAAGACCACTTCCATTGAAAATTACTTCTTCTTCCTTTCCATCTCTTCTTCCACTGCTCTTTGTTGCTGTGGTTGTCCTTTGCCCTGACTGGCTATCTTTTGCTGATGCTTACGAAGCCGTTTCAACACAGATCTCCGGGGAGCATTTTTATCTTTTTTCTTTGGAGTATTGTTCATCAGTCCGTCGATCATGTTGTAGTTGGCTTCTTCTGCCATCTCCGCACTGCGAAGATATTCTCCGTTGTCCATGACCTTCTGCCAGTTTGCCAGCTCTGGTTTCTTTTTCTGCTGTTCTGGTGACTGCTGTATCTGATTAGACTGCATTTGCGATTGCACATGCTGTTGTCTTTGCTGTTCCTGTGCTTTTGCTGCCTGTTGCTGCATAAAGTTCTGAATGTTCCGTCTTGCTTCTTCATCAAAACCATTATAACAGTCATTCATAACTACAGCACCATCTTCACTGAGAATCACATAGGCGGCTCTTGTCCCATACTCTTCATGTTCCATCAGGAACCATTTCTTCTCATTCATCAAAATATAATCCTGGGCAAGCCATGTCCCTTTCTTTCCTTCGATTTCATATCCTGTTGTATCAATAGAAAGTCTGGTATCAGAGGAACTTTTGATTGTGAGAAATTCTGGAACGATGATGAATCCGTCTTTATTAATATAGTAAGCTGTGGTTTTTCCCTCGTCCGTGATTACCAGAACATCGCTACATCCGATGGAATGACCTTTGAAATTCTTCGGTCGTTGTTTCTGCAGGCGTATTTTTATATCCGCCGGAGTTTCCCCCGGCTGGATTCTTCCAATGTACACCTGCTGATAGTTCTCAATGCTGACGCTCTTTCCTTCGCTTCTCAGCTTTTCATAAGAACGGAAACGAACATCCCGGTACTCTGGTGTTTCTTTTACCTGATATACTGCACACTGACTTGTACTCATTCCTCGTCCTCCTCTTCCAGTTCCGCTTTATAATCTTCCAGATCCATAAGAAAAATCTCATAGCCTTCATCGCTCATGCAGAACAGCTTTCTTATGGTATTGCAGACAAGCCCGATCATATCCGCATCCCCTTTCAGAAATGGAATAATATTGTCGATGGCTTCCATCGTATCATTTCGGTTGCCTTTATCAAACATTGCGGTCACTAAACATTCGTCTGTATCAAAGTTCATTACCAGATCCATCATAATTCTACATCCCCCTTCTTATGTGCTTTGGATTTTTCTGCTTCTTTATTTTTTTGTTCCTGTGCTTTTGCCCTTGCCTGAAACTCTTTCAACGACTGCAGCACAGATTTTTTCAGTTCTCCTTTTTCGCCCTTTACAGGCTCTTTCTTTTGCGTCTGGTTCGGTTCTACTGATACGGATTCTTTCTTGACTGGTGCTTCTGGAACTTCCTGTTTCACTTTCACAGTCTGTTCCGCTTCCTGCACTTTTCCATGTTTCTCATTCAGATACTTTTCCATATCATTGATTGCTTTCTGTACCAATGGACTTTCCTTATAATGAGGAATCATATCTATCAGTTCCCTGTCTACTCTGTCCCAACACATCAGTTCGTACTCTCCAGAATAATCTTTATCCCCGTCCTGCAGGTCAAAACCAATCCCTTTGCCTCCATGTAGTCGATCTGCCGGAATACTTTCATAAATCTTAATCGCTTCTTCCAGAGTAAGATTATTATGGTATTCTCCCATGACCGGAAACTCCATACACTCTGCTACATAAAAAGTAATCGTAGCTTCTGGTTGCTCCTGTTCTGGTTGTCTGGTAAAGATAGAAAGGGTTTCTGCATTTTCCAGGCGGGAAAGTAATGACCGGGCAGTTAGCACATCACTGTCTATATCAGATTCTTCCGATACTTCAACCAGCCAGTCCTTTAAACACCCTGTTTTCTGATTCAAAATGTCCTCTGTGATTTTCTCTACCTGTTCTTCCCTGTTCTCAACGGTATCTTTATATTCGTAAGGATCATATTCATAGCTGAAATTATCTAAATCCACTGCCAGCTTTTTGATCTCCTGCTGATCAAGATAGGCTTCGGACTCCCTCATATACTCTGCCAGAGTAATTCTTTCTTCTGCGATAGGATTGATGTCCACCTTAATACCTGCCATTGCTATACCATGAGCATTTAATTCATTAAAGAAACTATCCTCCCGGATATTGCCACGATAAGAAAGCACTACATCAAGGTCAGAATCATTTCTGTAAAGTTCCTCTCTGCTTCTGGAACCATGCACCCTTGCAGCAAGCAGCTCTACTTCATTTTCCAGTCCCATTTCTTCCAGAATCCCCTGTGCATGATACAAGACACCCCGTTCCACTTCTGCCCTGCTAAGACCATTTAATGCAACCTCATCTCTTCCAATCTCAGAAGTCGCACGAAGCTCACCTGCCTGTAGTAAATCCTTTGAATGTTGGATGGTCATTGCCTCAAATTCTTTATAGTCTACTTTGACGCACTCCATATCATCCATTCTTTCACTTTTCAGGATTTCATAAGTAGCTTTCTGAACAGATACTTTGGAATCGTCATAATCATTGGAATGGATTTCATGCAGGTCAGAATCATAAAAAATATAAAAATAACCTTCTTCTGTAGCCTGTACAGTCAGATACCCTTTGCTCTTAGTAAACTGCATTGCAATTCCCTCACAGGTATCCACTGCTCTTTCCCGGTCATAATCCTCGAAAATACTTGGTGGACAATTCTTTAATAACTGTGCCAGCTGCATCTGTCGTTCGCCTGCTTCTTCCACTTCTGCCATCAAATCCTCATAATCAACGAGAACTGCATTTTCCAGGGACATATCTTCATCTTCCAGAATATCTTCCATTGCCTGCCGCATAGAAATATCAGGATTGTCATAAGCACCACCGTCGATCTCATCGTAATCCAAAGCATAAAAGGTATAATCATAGCCTTCCTCTGTTCTCTGGATTGCAAAATACCTATCGTCAATCTTATATGCCAGTTCATCCGGTTCCAGTTCCGGCATAAGTTCTTCCACAGAAATTCCTTTCTCCTGCAGATACTCTGAAATGGCTTCCAATGCTCCGGCATCATACCCATTCCAGAGATCTTCGGCTACAAGCTGACCATGTTCCGATACGATAATCCCTGCCACATCTGAGCCATACTCATCATGTTCCATGAAGAAAAACTTCTCCCCTGCATACTCTCTTTCATCTACCGTATGCCAGGTTCCTGCATGTCCATCTGCTTCAAATCCTCTGGTATCTTCTGTAATGGTGACTTCCGCTTCATCCAATGCCTGTTCAATCTTCTGCATACGGATCTCTGCCCTTGCCATATCAATAAATCCATCTAACACCGCCGGGTGGCTTTCTATCACATAATCCTGATTCAGATTCTTTCCCTGATTGATATTTTCCGGGATTTCGATATGCTCTGCCCAGTCTTTGTTCTGTCTGGAAAATCTGCCATCATAAGAAAGTTCCCGGAGCGTATTTGCCATAACAAACGTCATACGTTCTTCTCCAAACTGTTCCAACACCTGTGTTGCGGCATCTTCCTTTAAATGCAGTCCATCAAAATTTAATGCGATTGCTTCCTCGATTGCTTTCTTACAATCAATATTTAACTTTCTGGAATCCAGATAGGCATCTACATCCCGTTCTTCCATTGCCTGAGCAAGTGTTCCTTTATAGACTGGGGGATAGGCTCTGGTATGATTATTTTCCAGTATCTCCATTCTCTGCTGTACAAAGTCCGGAAGTTCCTCAAAGCCGAAAGAATCCACATAATAAGCCTTTGTTTCCGCCGTCCGGTTTATAACTATGACATCGCTTACCGATAAGGAATGTCCATGAAAATCGTTTGGGCGGTTGATATTAAATCTCTCAAAAATATCATCTAATGTGACCGTTGGTGTCCATGGAGCCGCATACACCATCCTGTAGTCTTTTCCATCAATGCTATAGCCTAATTTTTGAGCCGATTCAACCCCCATAAACTGATAAGTATGCTCTCCACCCGTATCCATCTGATAGATTGCAAAACGACCGCTTTCTCCATGAAGAAGTAAGGTTTCATCAATCTTTTCTGCACTATCCTGTTCCAGTTTTTCCTGTCTGGCTATCGCTGCTTCTCTTTCTTTATGTACTTCCCATTCCGTTTCCGTAATACCAAAGATACCGTCATGCCCCAGGATCGCATTTTCTGTTTCTGCAAGAATCTGTCCTGCCTGCTCTGGATTGTCTGGATTTCCATGTAATATAAAAACTTCTGCACCTTCACGATACAATTCTACTGCCCTGTTTTTTTCAAGAGGATACATGTGTTCCAGTCGGATTCCTGCTTCGTGCATTTCTGTAAAACCGATCCTTCCATCTGGAAAGTTATCCATCTGTGCCTCTGTCTCATGCACAAGACTTCTCATAACTTCACTTCGGTCACCCCGATTCGCTGTCAGCATACGGTTTACCAGTCCCAAAACTTCGTCCCGGTCATCCATCTTATAAGCAAAATTTACGATAAGATTTCTTTGTGATTCCGTAAAATTCTCATGGCTGGCGGTTTCTGCAGCTTCAATCAGTCTATGGGCATACTGCATGGTACTTTCCCTTTCTTCTGAAAGTTCTTTGGTTGGAAAGTTTGCCCTCGCAGCCTGGATCACTTCATGTACTAATTTTGTACCGGCTTCCTCATAAGATTCCCGCATATCCCAGACAAGATCATTCAGTCTTTCTACCTGTCCAGGAAAGGTTTCTGCATATTCCGTTACAAATGCTTTCTCTTCTTCTGTAAAAATCGTTCTCGGAAATTCTGCTTTTTCCACCAGCATTTCTGCCTGTTCTTTCGGTGTCAGCTCTGAAAAATAAGCACTGCCTGTATCTGCATCATACGCTGCATCAAAAAAGTGAATCGGATAATTTTCTCCCACTCCATCACTTGCATACAATACTGTGATTGCTGCACCTCTGTCCTCCAAAAATTCTTCCAGTGGTTTCTCATCCTCTGAAAGTTCTTTCTGTTCCAGTAAAGTAACATATTCCCTTACATTCTCCTGCACCTGTTCTGCTGTCATATTTTCAACCAGATTATAACTATATTCCGAACCCATACTGCCTGAAAGATACAAGATGACATCCTCTCTATGAAATGTTTCTCTGATCGGTCTTTCCATCTCAATTTCATGCATCTGCTCCTCAATGTTCCCAATGATCTCTGCCGATGTTTTTCGGATGGTATCCATAGACGCTTTCAGTGCCTTCATATCCCTGCTCTCGCACCAGCTGGCGATATAGGTAAACGAATATTCTGAAGTATCCAGACCAAAATGGTTGCAGACAATATAAGCGATACTTTCTGCTTCCACTTCCTTTGTTGTCTGGTCTTTTAAGACGCCTTCCGCATCCATTACTTCCCGGTCATGCAGCAATGCGTGGCTCACTTCATGGACTCCGGTTTTCATCGTCTGAACATTACTCATATCTTCCTTTATCGCAATATATTTTTCTGTCTGGTGATAGTAACCTTTCGCTTCCCCTTCCACATTCATCATACGGATTGGCACTGGGGAAATATTCTGTAATGCTTGCATAAACGTGTCATAAAACTGTACACTTCCAGTAAGTTCCGGTACATCCAGGTCAGCAATCGGTTCTCCCTCTGTCTGACTGACATCAAATACCGTAGTTACCCGGAACCTTGGAATGACCATTTCCACAATCTCTGTTTCCGGTTGTCCGTCCTCCCCAATCACCGGTTCTTTTGTTACTGGGTCAATCTTTTCAATCTCCTGTTTTTCCCGGATTGGTGCAGGTGCGATAATCTGGATTCCCTTTTCCCCACGCTTTACATGGCGGTTAAATTTCTTCTGCCATGCCTGATACCCTGCCACCAGTGTTGCCTCCGGTTTCTGCATGGTGATCAGCAGCGTATTATTAAAGCTGTAATTATGGAACTTCGACATGGTATTCAGATATTCTGTATATCTCTCCGATGTAAAGATTTCTTTTACTCCCTGCTCCAGTCGTTCCGATATTTCTTTTAACTGTTTCTCTATATTATTGTTCGCCATAAACAAATCCTCCATTTTAGGATTCCCGCCAGAGGAAACTCTGACGGGAAATCTTTTATAACTCCTGTTCGTGCTTTTTCTTTGCACTTTTCTGTGTAACGGTCTGTTCCGCTGTATTCTGCTGTGCTTTCTCCTGCTTTAACAGTTCCAGAATGGACGGCTTATGGATTTTGTCCGCTGTTTCCGGAAGTTCTTTTTCTTCCACGTTTTCCCTGCTGTCTACGGAACTTTCTTCTCTGCCAATATCCTCATCTGCCAGAATAGTCTCATTACCCTTTTCATCCATGTTCAGCAACGCATTTAATTCTGATAATCGTTCCATCTTTTCATTCAGTTCCGCTTCTTTCGGGAATGGCTTCTTCACCTCTTCCTGTGCGGTAGCAAGCTGTTGTTGTACAGTTTCCAGTTTCTGCTCACTTTCCGTCAGCTTCCTGTCGATAGAAGAAAGGGTGTTATGGATACGCTGCATATTTCCTACCGGGTCTTTTCCGATTTCCAGCTTATAAGAACATTTTCCTTTGATCGTCAATTCAAAAGCATTGGAGAACATATTATAGGAAGCGGATAATGTAAACCCATGATACTCTCCGACCTTTCCACCTGTGCTGACCGCTTTTAATCCTGCACAGGCAGCGATCAATGCTTCTCCTGCTTCTTTCTTATCTTCATAAAGGACATTCCCTACCGTCATGACAAACTTGTCATTATCCTGTAAATCCACACTTTTTACTACCTGCGAATCCACCTGCATTCCGGCAATCCGTTCTTTCAATGCACTGATCTGTACTGGGAAATTCTTTGCAATATCTGATTCCAGACGGTAAATCTGACTGGTATGGTTTGCCTTTAGAAGTTTCAGCTTACTCACCTGTACATCCAGATCCATTTTTTCCTTAATGTAGGGATTTCCTGTGGCAAGTGCCTTGATCTCGGCATAAGACAATGCCGTATCATCCACATCTTCACAAGCCCTGACTGGCGATTTACTGGTCATGATCTGACTGATGAACTTCTGCTTGTTTTCCAAAATCTGCCACATGTACGCATCAAAGGTATTTTCTGTCACATACCGGAATATCTTTACCTTCTCATTCTGGTTTCCCTGCCTTAAAATACGCCCTTCCTGCTGTTCCAGATCGGATGGTTTCCATGGACAGTCAAGATGATGGAGAGCGATTAGTCTGTCCTGCACGTTCGTACCTGCACCAAGTTTCGGAGTGGAACCCATAAGGATTCTCACCTGCCCGGCCCGTACCTTTGCAAACAGATCTGCTTTCTTTGCCTCCGTGTTGTATTCATGGATAAAAGCAATCTCTTCTTTTGGAATTCCTCTGGCAACCAGTTTGTTCCGGACATCATCATATACGTTGAAAGTCCCATCCCCTTTTGGAGTAGACAGGTCACAGAAGATCAGCTGTGTTGTCCTGTCTGCTTTTCCCTCATCCCATACCTGAAAAGCATTTTCCACGCAGGTATTGACCTTGCTTTTTTCTGCATCCGGTAGAAGTTCATTTAACAACCTCTGATCCAATGCACATTTTCTTCCGTCATTGGTAATCTTAAGCATGTTATCTACCGTTGGATTCACAAGGCCGGCTCTTACATCTTCCGCACGTTCAGAAAAGGCACTGACCATTTCCTGCTGTTCTTCACTTGGTTTTAAGACTTCATTGATAAATTCTGCTTCCGGCACGGGAAGATTCAGCATATCTGATGTCTGAATATCCGCAGCTTCTTTAAAAATAGAGATCAGCTCCGGAAGATTAAAAAAACGGGCAAACCGTGTTTTTGCACGATAGCCCGTTCCTTCCGGTGATAATTCGATTGCGGTTACTGTCTCCCCGAACGTTGCCGCCCAGGAATCAAAGTGTCCCATACCCATACGCATAAGTGTGTCATACTGAAGATAACGCATGATGGTGTAAAGTTCCGTCATACTATTCGATACGGGAGTACCCGTTGCAAAAGTAATTCCTCTGCCGCCTGTCAGTTCATCCATGTACCGGCATTTCATAAACATATCGGAACTTTTCTGTGCATCCGTCTGTGAAATACCTGCCACATTTCGCATTTTTGTGTATAAAAAGAGGTTCTTAAAGCCATGGCTTTCATCCACAAACAGCCTGTCTACACCTAACTGCTCGAAAGTTACTACATCATCTTTTCTGGTCTGGTCATTGAGTTTTTTCATTCTTGCCTGCAGACTCTTCTTTGTTTTTTCCAACTGCTTGATGGTATAATTCTGCCCTGCCTGATGTGCTGCTTCTTCAATAGAAAATGTAATGTCTGCAATCTGCTGTTCCAACATGGCAATCTGACGTTCCTTTGAAAGAGGGATTTTCTCAAACTGCGTATGTCCGATAATCACCGCATCATAATCCCCTGTCGCAATGCGGGAACAGAACCGTTTTCGGTTTGCCGGTTCAAAATCTTTCTTCGTTGCCACCAAGATATTTGCCCCCGGATAAAGACGTAAAAAGTCACTGCCCCATTGCTCTGTCAAATGATTTGGTACGACATAGAGATTCTTCTGTGATAGTCCCAACCGTTTTGATTCCATACCAGCAGCGATCATCTGAAAAGTTTTTCCTGCTCCTACGCAGTGTGCCAGTAACGTATTGTTTCCATATAATACATGAGCCACCGCATTTTTCTGGTGCGGCATCAGGGTAATCTCTGGATTCATACCGACAAACTGAATATGACTTCCATCATATTCTCGTGGGCGGATACTGTTAAATCGTTCATTGTAAATCTTACATAAATCTTCCCGTCGGTGCAGGTCTTTAAATATCCATTCCTTAAATTCCTCTTTGATCAGCTCCTGCTTCTGCTGTGCCAGCATTGTTTCTTTTCGGTTCAGTTCCCGGTGTTCCCCATCGGCATCCTGTACCGTGTCATAAATCTTGGTATCTCTAAGGTTTAAGGCATCTTCCAAAAGGCGGTATGCATTGGCTCTCTGTGTTCCATAAGTGGAAGTGACAAGAGCATTTCCATAGCTGTCCACGCTTTTTCCCATGACATTCCACTGTCCGGTCACTTCTGCATACTGGACTTTGATTTTGTCCCCTACATAATATCTTGGAGTATGGAATGTCTCTACCATGAACTGTGTGATATAATCCTCTGAAATCCAGGTTGCTCCAAGTCTTGCCTCAATCTCTGATGCATCCAGATCTTTCGGTTGTACCTGCTCCAAATACTGTACATTCACCTGATATTCCGGGCGGTGTTCTACAAACTGTTTGGCAATCTGCAACTTCTCCCTTACATTTCCCGAAAGGTATTCATCCGACGGCTCCCACTTTTCACTGATTGGATTCTTAAAGATCACTCCTGCCAGTTCTTCGGTAAGCTCCTCTTCTGTTTTCCCGGAAAGCTGTGCCATATAGGAAAGGTCAACGCCTGCCCTCTCACCAATGGAAACCGCAAGTGCTTCACTGGCAGTATCCACGGAAGTTACTGTTTCTGCCCGACGGATTGTACGCTTGGTAAAAATATCTGCTTTTCGTTTCAGATTTCCCTTGTCATCCAGAAATTCCAGAGAAGTCAAAAGACAATAGCTGCTGTCCTGACTAAATGCCCTCTTATTGGCATTGCTGCTGAGTAAACCATACTTTGCAGTAAACGTATCATATTCTTCATTCAGTTTCCCCTGCAGCTTTGTAATCTGTTCATCGCTTCCTTCTTCCATCTGACACCGGATCAGTTCATTTGTTGCATCACGAATCTTTACCATGCCTTTGACACGCTCCGTTGTCATAGCCGGAAGTTCCATCCGGTTCATCACAGAATTTTCCCGGTAATAAACTTCATCATCTACCACAGTAAAACTGAAATTCTTTACCTCCGGGTCTGCCGGGATAGAGACAACATCCTCCTCCAGTTCCGTGTCAGAAAGTTCCAATTCGGTAATTGTGCCATGGATATTCTGGACAGCTTCTTTTAACTGTTCTTCTAAGGTAATGCCTTCTTTGGGCTTTACGGTCACTTCCTGCTTTCCATACTGGGTACTTTCTGTGGTAAACTCACCAAGCACCATTTCCGGATGCTCTGCAAAATAAGCATTGACCGAATATCCTCCTGCAGCTTCCTTTAAATTTAACCATTCCGGTTCCTCAATGGATGCCCTGTCTCTTTTCTGGAAAAATAAAATATCCGAAACAACACTGGTATTGGCATTTCTTTGGAACGCATTATTGGGTAATCGGATGGCTCCAAGCAGTTCTGCCCGGTTTGCGATATACTGTCTCACCGCCGGATTCTGTTTATCCATCGTTCCACTGGAAGTTACCACTGCAACCACGCCGCCAGGACGCACCAGATCAAGGGATTTTGCAATAAAATAATCATGAATCATAAAATGATGCCTGTCATATCTGCGGTCACTGACCTGATATGCTCCAAACGGAACATTTCCTACAACACAATCAAAAAAGCTGTCTGGGTAATTGGTTTCCTCAAATCCCTGCACCGCAATCTTATTTTTCTGGTAAAGCTGTTTTGCAATCCTGCCCGAAACCGGGTCGAGTTCCACACCGTACATATTGGCTTTGCTCATACTCTCCGGGATCAGTCCCATAAAGTTCCCGACACCACACGATGGCTCCAGGATATTCCCCTGCTTCAGTCCCATATTTTCCAGTGCTTCATACATGCTTCGGATTACAGTCGGGGACGTATAAAAAGCATTTAAGGTCGATGCCCTTGCTGCACTGTACTCTTCCGGTGATAAGGTATTCTTTAACTCCAGATACTCATTTGCCCAGCTGCTGTTATTTTCTTCAAATGCCTGTGGGATACCACCCCAGCCAACATAACGGGATAAGCTTTCCTGTTCTTCGGGTGTTGCCAGACGTTCTTCTTTCTCCAAAGTCTGTAACAAATGGATAGCTTCCATATTTGCTTTATACTTTGCTTTCGGACCACCTGCTCCAAGGTCATTATCCTGAATCCGAAAGTTGTGCGGTTCTGTTACAATCTTTTCTGCTTCCGGTTTTAAATATGGTTGAAATTCTCCCTCATATCCAAACAGTTCATTTTCTCCGGGAATATAATTGCGTCCGGTTTCCAGACACCGGAACACATCGGCAGTTGGTGCATTGCTGACTGCATAAAAATCATCATAAGAATACTTTGGGAAATCTTCTGTATGATAGGTCGATAAATGCAGTTCTGTATTGGAACGGGTCTGTGCAACCAGATCTTTCCCCTCTATTCCTTCCGGCAATATTCCTACTGCTTCAAAGTGATACCCCTGATACTCAAAAACGCCCTCATCCCAGGACTCTGCCAGTTCTTCTGCTGTTTTAGCTGTTATCTCTTCCTCTGGTTCATTTTGTTCCTGTTCCTCAGAATCTTTCGTTGTTTCCTGTTCCTGACTTTCTGGAACAGCTTCTTCGGCAGTAACCTCTTTCTCTTCTACTTCCTCCACATCTGCCATATCTACTACGGTTGGATCTGTCATTGCCCTGGTATCCAGAAAATCAAACATGGTCATCTGATGTCCGGATGGTTCCGCAAAGGACGGTTCTATTTCCGGTGTAGGGAAAATCGTATAAGTACCCTCTACATACTGATGAAGTTCCGAAAGAAGTTCTGTTTTCTGCTGGTAGTTTGTCCCATATGCTTCAAAATCCAATGGCAGAGCTGCCAATGCCGCATCCATCTTCTGTAACAGTTCCTCTGTCTGCTCTGGATTCTCTAAGACTGCCACCATTTCTTTTCTTGGGTTTTCCCAGAAAAAGTCATCCGTAAATGGTCTGTCCATTTCTTCTGGCAGACGGTCATAAAAACGAAGTACCTTATTCGCCATCTGCTCCCGTTCATACTCCGGCATATGGACATAATCTTCTGCCTGCAGGAACTGGTCGTTCTTTATCAGATAGGCTACTCTGCTTGCAACTTTCTTCCAGGATAATAAAACCGAAGTATGTGGATCACTATAACTGCCTCTGGCAAGAAACAATCCTTTTCCATCATAGTTTGAATGAGAATCATCTGCCCCTGACAGTGCATGACTGCCTCCGCCAATTCCATACTGTTCTTTGATAAAATCAGTTCTGGTTTTTTCATCCTCATGTAACAGATAAAAGGAATAGGTTCTGAGCCTGCTTTCAGAATAAGGGCCTCCCTTTGCGAGAAATGCGTCAATCTCATCCTGGGTAATGAACATCTGATGTTCTTTCCATGCAAACCCGTCTCTTGCCTGATAAGGGATGACCTCCTGTGCAAATTTCTGAAACTGCTTTGAGATATTTATAGGATTATAATGATGGAAACGCATAAAGGAACTGTCCATTTCATAGGCTTCTGCCAGTGCATCCAGTCTTTCATTCAGTTCCGAAAGCCACTGGGGATCTTCTATTTTTTCTTCTAAATAATCCGTGATCTCTGGATAAATACTGCGAAGATGTGGTAAGTCCTCTTCGTCAAAGACAATCTCCGCTACCCCTTCTGCCATATCCCCTTTCATATAAGCAAGAGCCTGGGCGTGTTCTTTTACTGCATTACTTCTTGCCGCATCCAATACAGACTGCGGTGCATATTCTCCCTGATCTAAAAGCTGATGGATACGTCCGCTGACATCTTCCCATGATAAAAATGCCTTATCTAAAATTTGGTCTGTGACCGTATGCCCTACTGCAATCTGCATCCCGGTTTCATCAAACCAGACCGAATATTCATTTCCATCAATCTGAAACCCTTTTCCGCCTTCTCGGTATTCACGTTTCACAAACTCCGTATATTCCTCCGGGGTCTGTTCGCTCATAAAATTGTAGATGATACGAAGCTGACTACCCGCCCGGTTTCCTCCTGTCCGTAAAATCTCATCGACAACGCTCTCTGGTATCGGAATCTCCCCGGCATAAAGGGCAGCTGCCCTTTCCTCTATCTGCCGCCTTTGCTCATTTGCGGTGGGATATTCGGGCAAAGATAAAGCAGAGGCGATTTCTTCCTCTGCTTTACTCAATCCATCTTCTCTTGTATCTTCGACTAACTGTATACCAATTCCGTCAAGATGCTCTCTTCCGCTGTTGCCATCAGTGCGTTCATGTGTGCCGTCCATGCCATCGGATCTGCTTCCTTGTCCGGTGCCGGATTCTTCTCCAGCAATTTCTCCATCTGGCAGTCCATTCTCTCCTGTGCTGCTTTCTCGATCTGCTCCAGATGACGGTTCAGCTTCCCAGTCAGGAACAGGCTCTGATAAAGACTGTTCTTGTGTTCTTTCAGAAATGTCCTCCGCAGCATCCCGTATTTCCCGATCGTCACTTCTTCCTCTTCGACGGTCAGATTCGGAAACAGGTAATCCCCCTTGCGATGATATGTCAGTTCCATAATCGGTTCCTCCTTCATTTTCAATATTTTCTGCTTTTTTGTTTTCTACGTCCTGATTTTTAGTTTCACGCATTAACGTGGTAAAGTTATTATAATTCCTTTCATTGGAAATTTCAACCTCTTTTCTCGCTTCTTCCAGAGAAATTTTATGTACGGTTCTTCCAATATCAATCAGAATACTTTCACTGAGCTGGCTTGCCGCATTTCCAAGGAATGTGAGGACGGACAGACGATTATAGTCCGTGATATGCATGAAATCCTCTTCTTCCAGAAGCTCCATCGGGTCAAGCCCGCATCGTCTGGAAAGCATATAGTAAACACTGTCTGTTGCCAGCTGACGGAAATCACTGCGGATCGTCACCTCATCCAAATCTTCCAGATAAGTATCTTCTACCGCATATTCCAATCCGTCCAGGTATTCCTCCAGATTATCACTGACCATTTCCCTTGCGACTGCCATCAATGCATCCTGCAAAGTTGCTGTATCCTTTTCTTCCAGAGCATAGACCTCTGCCAGATGGGTGAGGATCTCTTCTCTCTGGTGTTCCTGCATCTGCCACAGATACGGGCTTCTGCCCCCGGCTACCATGTGGGTATCCGAAATATCAAACACATAACGGAGTCTGGTATGCTGTCCTGTTTCATCAAGCAGGGCGATTCCCCTTGCACCACGGTTCACCCATCGGAACATCTTTTCATTCCATAATTCCAGTGATGCACAGGCCGTTGCTTCCGGATGCTGTGCATGGATCAGAAGCTGGTCTGAAAAAGAATAACGGTATAACCTTGATGCTGTGTCCATATAATCCATCCAGTCTCTGGGGGAACCGCTCACTGATACCGCATGTTCCTGTGCCAGATCCCGGATGTCCTGTAATTTAGACATATCGCTTTACCTCCTTGTCTTATTTCTTTTTCTTCTTTGGGAATTCCAGATGGAATCTCGGCTTGCCATCCTCCAGCGTGAGTAACAGATCTGCATCAAATTTCATATCTTTCTTTTTAGAATACAGACCTTTTACATGGGTACAAGCCTTATCAAGAAGTTCTCTTGCCATCTTTTTATCCAGATTTTTCTCCATGTTTCCCAGGAAACGGTTTTCTTTCCAAAGGGCAAAATCACACTGACGGTTTGAGCAGTAAAAATTCTGTTTCCCCTCGAAAACATCACAGCCACAGACCGGACATTTGCCGATCACTTCCCTCTCCATCTGGAATCTCCTGCGTTCCTCTTCCGGTATCTCCCTGCATACCTCTAAAATCTTACGTACAAGAGAAGTAATCTCTCCCATAAACTGAGTATCTGTAATCTCTCCCTTTTCCATCAGCAACAGCTGGTTCTCCCATTCCGCTGTCATTACTGCTGATTTCAGATACTCTGGCATGACCTTTACCAATTCCTTTCCCTCGGTACTTGGTAATATCTGCTTACCCTTTCTCTGTGCATAACCGGAAGAAACCAATTTTTCAATGATACTTGCCCTTGTTGCCGGAGTCCCCAGCCCTTTCTTTTCTGTTTCAGAATCAAACTCCTTATTACCGGCTGTTTCCATTGCAGCGAGGAGCGTATCTTCATTGAATGGTTTCGGCGGAGAGGTATAATGTGTGGTTTTCTCTGCTTTTACTGGAAAAAGCCTCATCCCTTCTTCATACCCAGCAGGAATCGAAGTCTCTTTTTCCTTTTCCTCCACTGGTCCCGCTTTGACACACAGCTGTTTAAATGCCTTTTCTACTTCCTTAAATCCCATCTGTACTGGAATCTTCCCTCTGGCTTTAAAATCATGTTCCTGGCACTTTACCGTAATATCTGTCTGCTCATACAGATATTCTTCTCCGGTTGCCTGTACCAGCTGCTGACAGATCAGCCTCATCAGATTCTTTTTATCCGCCGGTAAATCAGCAATTCCTTTCTCCACGGCTTCTTTCGTCGGAAGAATCGCATGGTGATCAGATACCTTTGCATTGTTGATCACCCTTTTTATGCCATGCCCCAACTGTCCATAATCTACAAACGAAAGTAATACTGGCATTTTTCCTACCAGTTCCTCTACCGAATCTTTCATATCCTCCGTTACAAACTGGCTGTCTGTTCTTGGATAAGTAACCAGCTTTTCTTCATATAATTCCTGTAACATATCCAGTGTGTGTTTCGCTGTATATCCAAAGTAACGGTTGGCTTCTCTCTGCAGGCTTGTCAGATCATAAAGTTTCGGTGGAAATGATTTCTTACGTTCTTTCTTCATCTGTGTGACCACAGCGGTCGAACCATTACATAACGCTGCAAGCAGATCCGCAGCTTCTTCATTTGCAATGTTCTCGGAAACTACTGTAAGTTTTCCATCTGTCAGTGCTACCTTATAAAATGCTTCTTTTTGAAAATGCTCAATCCTCTCCTGCCGTTCTGCAAGCATGGCAAGGGTTGGGGTCTGTACCCTGCCCACAACCAATCGTTTAAAATATCTCGTGGTGTATGCTCTGGTTCCATTCATTCCGATCAGCCAGTCAGCCTGTGCCCTGCACACCGCAGCCATACAGAGATTCTTATATTCTTCCTCACTTTTCATTGTCTGGAAACCTTTCTGAATGGCGGCATCTTCCATCGAGCTGATCCACAGACGTTTCACTGGTTTCCTGCATCCGGCAAGCACATACACCCTTTGAAAGATCAGTTCTCCTTCTCTTCCTGCATCACAGCCATTTACCAGATATTCCACATCGCTTCGGTTCATCAGACCTTTTAAGACATCAAACTGCTTCTTTTTATCCTTGGAAACTTTCAACTTCCATGCTTCTGGAAGGATTGGCAGATCATCGAACTGCCATTTTTCATATTTCGGGTCATATTCCTCTGGCTGTGCGTATTCTGCCAGATGTCCTAAGCACCAGCTGACAATACAGCTTTCTCCCTCCAGATAACCGTCCTCCCGCTTATAAGCGGACAGATTTTTCGCATAACTTTGTGCTACACTTGGCTTCTCTGCGATCACTAAAAATTTAGACATAATCCTTTCCTTTCTACAAAAAAGGCAGCCAAGATTTCTGGCTGCCCCTGTCCTTATTACTGTTTCCATCTCTTAAAAACGCTTATTCTTCTTTTTCATCGTCCTCTTCATTTACATACGGACCGTCTGAAAATTCAAGCTGTTCACTTACATAATCTTCGTCCTTACTGCGTCCATGTTTCTTATAGACTGCGATTCCTGCAAAGCCTAAGATTGCTGCAACTACGATAGCTGCAAGACCTTTCACATTCATTCCGCTTTTCTCTTCTTTCTTCACTTCGGTTTCCTCCTCTGCTGCTGGTGTAGTCTCCGGTGTGGTTTCTGGGATCACTACGGTTGATTCTTCAGTTTCCTTGTCTTTTTCTGTTTCATCCAGAAATTCTGCCAGATCGTTCTCATCGACCAGAGACATCATATATACGTTCTCTGTATTACTGGAACGGTCAATGACCATGTAAAAAGTATTCCCCTTTTTCGTCTGGATAGTAAGGAACTGTTTTGTATCATCATTTTCCTTATCATCTACAAGCTGGGCATTTCCCGGTGTAGAAAAAGCGGAATTGTTACTCTCTCCACTCACCCTTCCGGTATCCTCTTTCTTCTCCGTATCTTCGGTTGTTTCCGTAGAAGTCTCCTGCACTACTTCTGTCGTTGTCTCTTCTGCCGGTGGATTCGCATTTGCATAGACAGTAGCAATAGATGTCCCGGAAAGCATCGTTACCACCATGGCAAGCATCAGCAGTTTCTTTACCACTTTATTCCTCATCGTCTAAAACCTCTCTTTCTGCCACCTGCCCCACAGGTGGTCTGTTATCGCTTTCTTTTTGGGGTGTCTCCTTGGTATCTTCCACTGTGATACCGCCGTCCTCATTCATCTGAATCGTAACGGTTCCTTTCTGAATCCCGTCAAGCAGTACCAGCAGCTCCCGACTGCCCAGCTTCATAGAACGAAATGATTTGATAATCTCCATATCTTCCATCTGCTGTTTTAAAGTATTCTGCCGTTTCAGATGTTCCTGAAGCTCTGCAATCTTATCCTCTGTTTTCTGAATATCATCCAGAATCTTTTTCAATTTCATGTTCATCTGCCTGTCACCTCCTCTAATGCAGACGACCAAATGCCATAAAATGTTCCTGCCAGTAGGCACTTGCAATACTTGTATATTGCACCGGCTTACCACAATGGATCATCATGTTATTGCCGACATAGATTCCAACATGACTCGCTCCACTTGTGTTATAGGTTCCCTGGAAGAAGATCAAGTCTCCCGGTTTTGCTTCCGATGGAGATACCTGCGAACAGTGAGAACGAAGCCCATCGGCAGTACATCTTCCAATATTCCATCCATTTCCACAATTATTGATAACCCAGCTTACAAATCCGGAACAATCAAATCCACTTGGGGAATAACCACCCCAGACATAAGGAACTCCCAGATATTTCTCTGCTTCCCGGATCATCTTTGCAAACTGTGGATCAGATAAAGCATCTGTCGGTATGGTATAACCAAAGCCTCCACTTCCGGTGGGTATGCTGTTTAAGTCAAACAGGTAATCACGATTTCCATAATATTTGTTATACGCATCGTATCTTTCCTGTTCTTCTTCCGTCATGCGGCTTCTCAATACGGTATCCAGATTGCGGTTGGTCATCGTCACATCCAGACGGTTTACTTCTTTCGTTGTCGTAACCTGCACTTCCTTGCTTCCATTGCTGTCTGCTATGTATGCCTCCCATGTCTGGTGCCCGTGTGCGGAAGCTGCTGCATGGTTATCATAATAAACATCAAACTGAACACCATATCTTGCAAAAGCTCCGGTATCTTCTACTACATATTCCACACCATTCATAATGACATGGGTTCCCATCGGTACAAAAGGATTCGATGCATCTACGGCGATCGTATGATTGGCTGTCGGCATCGCACCACTGGCTGTCGGTCCTCCACTCCACTGCCCACAGCAGATGGAACAGTTACAATACCCACTGGTGACAACCTGTCCCAGTGATTCTCCTACCCGGACTGTCTTTGTTTCGGTAACTGTCTCTCTGGTAGAATCTGTCGTAATACCATACTGCTGACGGAAAATGGACTCTATCTCCTCTGCCACTTCATCATAAGTAAAACCACCGTATTTTACTGTCAGATAAGAGATCAGCTGATATGGATTATGGCCGATCTCATCAATCTGGTACCGGTATTCATCGTAATCCGGATGCGTGGATTCCATCTGATTGATCTGCGTATTTAAAGCTTCTTCTAATGCCCGGTATGCATTTTCAGCGGCATAAATGTCCTCATCTGTACTGGAATAACTGGTGGAAATAATGGCAGACGAAGCTCCCTGCAGGGATGCACTGCAGCTGGTAAAACTTGCTGCAATCAAGACAAAGATCAATCCAAAGATAGCAACTGTAGCAAAAATCCCACGATTTTGTGCCGCAATCATTTTGACTGCATCTTTTGCTTTCTCTGTAAATTTCTGTGCTGAAGTAATCGCCACATCTTTTGCCTTTTTGCTCTGCTTTGCTGCCTGATACTGTTTCTGATAACGTTTCTTCTGGAACAGCTTTTGCAATGCAGATTTTCTTTTCTGCTCCGCTTCCTTCTTCACCATCTTTTTTGCTTCATTTCCATAAACAGATTCAAACATCAGCCTGCTTTTTTCTGCTTCATCAAGAACGCTTTCTTTCAGTCTTTTTGACTGTTCCCTCCTTTGCTTTAAGCGTTCCCTTGTATAAATGGATTTTCTTGCAAGGCTTTCTCCTGCAAGCTCTGCCCGGTGTGCCCCTTCTACCGCAGCATTATCCTCTTCTGCCTCATGGGTTTTCCAATGAGCCGCCGTAGCCGCAGCATCTTTCACGGCAGATGCAGAACTTCGGATACCGATACCGGCTCCATGTATCATGCCATCACTTTCATCGCCAAATGATAATCTGGAACTCTTTTTCCGCTGTTCTTTCAGCACACGTTCCCGCTTCGATTTGCCTTTAATCTCCTCCGAAAATCCATCCAGAGACTCTTCTGCCACTTCTGAAGTTTTCCTGTACCGGGCAGCTTCTCTCTTTGCCGTCTTGCTTTCTTCGGAAGCCTCCTTTTCCTTCCGTCTTTCTTTTGACGCATAATCTCTGACCATCTTTTTCTTACGGAGATCCCGGCTGTCTGCAACCGTTTCCAGATAAGCCCGTTCTCCCCTTGGCTGTCCACGGATGCTCTCACTGCGAAATGCGGATTCCGTTGCAGCTGTGCTTTCATCGGCCACTTGTTCCCCATCCAGTTCTCCATCTATATCTTGTTCCGACTCATCATCCAGTACAGATTCTCTACTATATCTGGTTTTTTGGGAACTTTGCTCCGGATGTTCTGTTTCCCTTTTTTTATTGATATGCTCACGCCTTCTCTTACTGAAATCCAGTTCATCCTTTTTTTCACTACGGGAAACCTCTGTATCCATGTCCCGTCCAGTGATCCTTTTTTCTTCTTTATTCCGAAGGTTCTCTTCTCTAAGACCATCACGGCTCATCTTCTGGACGGTTTTATCTCTCGCCTTATACTCATGCTCCTGCAAATCTCACCATCCCCTTTACTGTTTACCTGTTATTCTGCTTTATCCTGATAGCTCTCCCATTTTTCCAGTACCTCATCTGCCAGTCCTGCAATGGAATCTGTCAGCTTATCTGTAAGTCTTTCACTCAATGTTCTTCTTGCAGCCAAGCAGGAAGTAATCCCCATAAAGTCAATCAGTTCTGCTAAATACAGCAGATCATCTAACATCTCGCCAAACACCTCCTCCCCGTTACTGTCCTTTCCTTTTTCTAAAAGTTCTTTATAATTGTCTGCACAGATCCTCTCTGCAAATACACAGCAAGGTTCTCCATTGCATCTCTCAAAATTCGTATAATCTCTCATGTAGTGATCCTCCATTTCATTTTTGGACAGAAAAAAGGCCGGAAATCCTTTCCCGGCTCATCCCCTGCTTTTGTTCTATTTTGTTTTTTATATTTTTTAATCGTCTCTTTCTCCGATACCAAGTTTTTTACGCTTCTCCACCTCATCCGGCTTAGAAGTCATCAACGCATACAGCATCAGAGAATTATCAAATTTATCCTTAAACGGAATAATGGTACTGCCATAAAAAACCAGTCCCTCGCCTTCTCCACTGTTGGTAACATAAGAGAGCTGGTGTGGTGAAATGTTCAGCTGCTTTGCAAGAATCTGCCTGTCACCGGATGCCTGGTTTAACATCAGGATAAAGTCAGAATTTTCAAAGATATTTTCTATCTCACGGCTGGCAAGCAGGTCTTTTACGTTCTGTGTGATACCCGTCGGAATACCACCCCATTTACGGAATCGCTTCCAGATCTCCACACTGTACGCAGCTGTCTGCTCTTCTTTTAAAAGCAGATGAAACTCATCAATATAGTATCTGGTACTCTTATTCGCTGAACGGTTAATCGTTACTCTGTTCCATACCTGATCCTGTACGATCAGCATACCAAGCTTTTTCAGCTGTTTTCCCAAGTCTTTGATGTCGAAACATACCATGCGGTTATTCAGTTCCACGTTGGTTTTGTGGTTGAATACTCTCAGAGAACCATTGACGTAGATTTCCAGTGCAGTCGCAAGACGCTGTGCCTCCTGTTCCTTCTGCTCACGGAGAAGATTATATAAATCCTCTAAGATCGGCATCTTTTCCGGTACTGGGTCAGAAAGAAAGTCCTGATACACCAGACGTACACAACGGTCAATAACTGTTTTTTCTACCGGCTCCAGTCCATTCTTCCCACCAACTACCAGCTCACAAAGAGACAGGATAAAGTCAGACTTTAAGGAAAGTGGGTCATCATCATCTGCGTAATCCAGATTGATGTCCATCGGATTGATATAATCATGGCTAGTCGGTGAAATGCGGATAACCTGTCCATGAAATGCCCGGAACAACGGATAATACTCCCCTTCCGGATCACACACGATAATGTCATCTTTTGTCACGATAAATGCGTTGGTGATCTCACGCTTTGCCGCAAATGACTTACCGGCACCCGGTGTACCCAAAATCAAACCATTCGGGTTTTTCAGTTTCTTTCTGTCTGCCATGATCAGATTATTGGAAAGGGCATTTAAACCATAGTAAATGGATTCCCCACCCATAAACAATTCCTGTGTGGTAAACGGAACAAAGATTGCCGTAGATGTTGTGGTAAGTGCCCTTTTGATAGGCACAAGATTCATAGCAAGCGGCAGGCAGCTCATAAGCCCCGGCTCCTGCTGATAATCCAGACGTTTCAATGCACAGTTATATTTCTGTGCAATACCGGCAGTCTGGAATACGACATTTTCAAGCTCCTGCTTTGTCCCTGCCGTATTTAAAAACAGTGCCGTTACAAGGAACATCCTCTCATTCCTGGACTGTAAATCTTCCAGAAGTCTCTTTGCTTCCCCGCCATATGTATTTAAGTCTGATGGGATAATGTCCATGTCATATCCGGCACGAACTGCCTTTTTCTGCTCCTCAATCTTCATCCGGTTAATATCGGTCACCTTGCTCTTTACCAGCTTGATCGCTTTCATCTGGTCAATGGACTGGATATGGAAATTCACCATAAGGTTACTGTCCATCTCCAAAAACTCTGCCAGCATCTTGTCCGTAAGCTCCGGGGCAAGAATCTGAAGATAAGAAACGGCTCCTATCGTTCCACCCATCTGAAAGTCTTTTCCATTCTTAAATACAAAGCTGGTCGGTGCGATATAATCCTTTGTGCTAAGACCTGTCCGAAGTACCTCATCATAAGAAAAATGGAAAGGGACTTTACTATCCTGATTAAATGTCTCATACATGATCTGCAACCTTTCGGCTCCATTCAACGGATACGCTGTCACACCAAGAATCTTGAAGTTATTCATAATATCCGACTCGATACGTTCCAGTTTCGGTCGTGCTTCCCGGATACTCTCTGCTTCGATACCAAACGTGATATATTTGGTACGCATCAGACCATTATTTCCTTTTGCCAGCTGATTATTAAGCATCTGTGCAAACTCCATACGCAGATCATCAAACTCATCCTCCTGCGGATTGATATGGATAACCTTTTCATACTCCGCCATGTTGCTGTGCTGATTGATAAAGGAAAGCTGAAAATGAATCGTGCTGTCAAAATAATTTAAGAAGTCACACCAGTTTTCAAAGATCGCATTTTTATCCTCATTCTGAGCTAACTGGTAGTTGATGTCATAAAAACGGATGGTCTTGGAATAAAATTTATCCTGCACCCTGCAGATACCATCTCTCCCCATCTCATGATAAGGAATGGACTGCTGTGCTGTAATCCGTTTATCTTTGGCAGCATTTGCCACTTTCTTTTCTGTGGTACTACCTTTTCCTCCCGAAACCTTCTTCCCTTCTGTCTGCTGTCTCGGCGGTGCTGTAGCTGAACTGCTCTTTTTCTTCTTTGCACTTTTCTTTGCTTCACGCATTGCCTGTTTCTCTGCTTTTGCCGCAAGCTTCGCTTCTTTTTTCGCATTTTTCTTATCTGCTTTTTCATGCTCTTTATGAAGTTTCGCTTCATATTTCTGTGCCCTTTTCAAAGCCTTCTTTTCCCTGCGGGTCAGCTTTCTGTTTGGTCGGCGTACCCCTCTCTGTCTTTCCAATGCTTCATAGCCTGTTACCATTGGCTCACTGTGCAGTCTGCCGCTTACCGGCTTACTGCTGTCCGCCGGTTCTGGAATATCTTCTCCACCATCCTCTTCATCCAGCCAGTAATCATTTGGATAACGTTCTTCTTCCAATCTCTGCGGTGGCTGTCTATCGTTTTTTCTTTTTAACACTCTTCTGTCCTCCCTTCTTTTTTCTGACCATGATAAATTTCTTCTCATACAGATTTTCCATCTGATACTTCCGTACCGGAGGACGGATAAATTTCACGGTGATCATATTTTTCAAAACCTTTTCTAACGGAAGTCCATCCTTTTCATACATGGCAAATAAAAATGCCGGAAGCATCAAAAGGCACATCCCTGTCGCTGCATTACTGGAACCGATGATCCCTCTGGTAAGGAAATAAAATGGTACTCCCACTGCCGCCGCAATCCCAAAACAGATCAGCTGCCGTTTGGTCAGGTTGAAGATGATCTTATTTTTGACCTTGGTTAAGTCTTTAGGTACTGATACAAATGCCATTGCCAATTCCCCCTTTCTTAGTGAGCGTTGAAGATACTACGGGCAAAGTTTCCTGTTTTCATCAAACTGAAACAAAGGATCACCGTGTATGCCATCACGCCGAACAATGCAGAATGTATGTTATCGGACATCTGGATATTCGCTACTAAGACTGCGTAAATTCCTACGCAGACCATCATAAAGAATCCCTGAAATGCCAGTGCAAACAATCCACGAAGATAGTTGTTTCCAATCTGCCCCCATTCCCGGTTAGACATGGTTGCAAATGGAATAGCTCCAACGGACGAATAGAGATAGATTTCAATCATACGCCCATACAAAATCACTGTAATAAAGACTGAGATAACCTTCATACACAGGCTCACAAGCATCGTTTCCAGTGCCAGTATGACAAGTTCACCGATTTCCATAGATTCCATTGCCGTTTCCATCGTGGTAATCATCGTATCTATATTGATCGCTGTATCGGAACTGATGACACCAGCGGCCCGGCTCACTACTGACTGCCCGACATCAAATACCGCCATGGTAATCGTAAATGTATGGCTGACGATCCAGACTGCCACCCACATCTTGAAAAAATATTTAAAGAACATCCATGTATCAATGTCATGCATATTGTTCTTCTCTGTTAACATGGAAATCAGCTCATAACAAAGCACAAAGGTAATAATCATACCGGCAATCGGTACAATGACCGAATCGGAAAGATTTTGTATCATGCTGAAAATGTTCCCATTCCAGCCCTGCGGTGTCTGCCCAACCTGAGCAGCAATCTGACCGGTCTTTTCATTGACATCGGTATACATTGTTGTCAGGTTGGAACTTACCATGCCTGTCAGAAGATTCCTCATCCATTCTTCAATCGCTTCAAATATCCGATCCATGAGTCATCTCCCTCCTAAGTTTCTCAGCTAAACAAACCGGAAAGTAACGGTACAAGCTGGGTGCCAATCAAAACAACACCGCCTCCCGCCATCAGCTGCTTAATCCCCTGGGATTTCGCACCCGGATTATCGTTTCCGTAACCTTCCAGCAAGTTGATAACACCCCATACTGCAAGACCAGCTCCGATCGCTACTACAAGAGTCTGTAAAATATTAATTGCCTGATTAAAAAACGCCATAGTCGTTGTCTCCTTTCAAATCATTGCTTTTTATCAGTTTCTATCTATGTTTTAAGAAGTCTCTTCCGGCTCTGCCCTTATGGGCGGCCTTTCATGATTTCTCAAATCCATCACCTCCCTATAAGGGCAAAGAAAAAGAGCTATGTGTCCAAATCTTTCACATGCCCTGCTTCCTTGTTTTCTGTATTTAATTCTTCTGCCAGACTTTCCTCTGAAAAGGCATACAGGTCAAACTCCTGTGTCCTTGTCAGCTTCACTTCCATCCGATGCCGCATATACGCCTCCACATCAAATTCATTTTTCTTATCATAGTCCGACAATTCCTTGTATCGTTTATGCTTGGTAATATCAAACTTGTCACTGAAAAACGGTCTGACACCTCGAAGCTGCAGGATACATTTACTGCCATCCATGACCGCAAGCTCGTCCCGGCTCATCAATTCCTTTCCTGTTTTCTGATAATTCATCCCATAAGAACGGCTCTGTCCACGGGTATCAGAAGTGTTGTATAAATCAATCGTTTCCTTTCCCAGTGTCTCGGAAATCTCCTTTAATGTAGAACTTTCCTTGCCGCCAAGGAACAACATCGTATCGCAGTTACCTAAAATAGTTTCAGCAGCATCTTTATAGATGGTCTTGAGCTGTGACTGCGACTGGAGGATAATGGATGCTGAAATCTCACGGCTACGAATAGTTGCGATCAGCTTGTCAAATTTCGGGATTTGTCCGATATTTGCAAATTCATCAGCTAATATTCTGACATGATATGGTAATCGTCCATGGTGTACATCGTCTGCCCTGTCACATAACAGGTTAAATAACTGGCTGTACATCATTGCCACAACAAAGTTAAACGTATCATCGGTATCTGAAATAATGATAAACAATGCTGTCCTCTGATCTCCTACCATATCCAGTTCCATTTCATCATAGCTCATGATCTCACGAAGCTCCGCAATATCAAATGGAGCAAGTCTGGCTCCACAGCTAATCAGAATCGACTTCGCTGTTTTGCCGGCGGCTAATTTATATTTCTTATACTGACGTACTGCAAAGTGTTCCGGTTCTTCTTTCTCCAGTTCCTCAAACAGCATATCTACTGCATTTTTAAATGTCTCATCATCTTCCCTTGTTTCCGATGCGTTGATAAATTCAAGCAGCGTTGCAAAGTTCTGTTCCTCCTCCGGTGCTTCATACCAGATATAGCCAATCAATGCACAGTACAGAAGCCTTTCTGCCTTCGTCCAGAAATCCTCACTGGACTTCTCCCCTTCCCCTTTGGTGTTTACCATGATAGTATTCACCAGTTTCAGAATATCTTTTTCTGAATGGATATAGTGGAACGGGTTATAATGCATACTCTTGGAAAAATTGATCGTATTCAATACTTTCACTTTATATCCATGCCGTACCAGCATCTTTCCGCACTCAATGATGATCGTTCCCTTGGGGTCCGTGACCACATAGCTGATATATTTTCCCATCTGCATCAGATTTGGTTTTACATAAAACCGGGTCTTTCCGGAACCAGATCCGCCGATTACAATCACGTTCTTGTTCCTTGCAAATTTCGGATTCTTGGGTCTGCCGTTCATAGTCAACCGTTCAGTCATGGTAAGAAGAATATTGTTCTCAAATATTGGGTCGATAAAGGGTACAATGTCTTTTGCTGTCCCCCATCTAGCCGAACCATACTCCACTCCCTGCCGAAACTTTTTGGCATTTTTCCCTTTCAGATAAACCATGAGCTTCACTCCCACGGCTCCGGTCAACCCAACCAGCAATTCATTTTTATGCATACTTGGAAGAATCCTGCTAAATGCCAGCTGAAAATTCAGGACTAACACTATCAGTCTTTCTATCATGGAATTACCTGCACAGTATTGATACAACCATGCCAGCTTATTCCCCACATAAAAAATCATGATATACGGAAGATTCAGCAGAATGAGCCGAAGCAGCTTATGTACATCCACCGGCGGTAATCTCTCCAGGTATCCTTTTCCTACACCAAGCAACTTCTGTAATCTGCTCATAATGACGGCTCTTTCTCCTTTCCTTTTGTTTTCTCCAGTTCTCTGTGCTTTTTAAGCGACTTGGAAATCGCCTGCTGAAGCTTTTTCCTTACAGATGGCTTTTTATCCTTGTTCAGAGATTGTCCTGTATATTCTTTAAAAGCCGCAGTCATTACATCTGCATCTCTGGCTTTAAAGAACACATAATATCTTGGCGGATCAGCGTTCACATCTTTTTTCAGGCTGAAATCAATGCTGTACTTTTTTGCTACACGCTCAAACGATTTGATGTTTCCATCCGTGATCTCAATATTGGAAAGCTGTACATTCTGCTTCATCAGCTTATCCATACTCTGCTTTCCCTTATAGGTTTTATCCTCTTTATCCTGCTTAGGCTGTTTCTGCCCCTTCAGCTTTTGTTTCTCCTGTTCCATCTTAACAAGAGCTTTTTTCATTGCTGCCTTTAACAGATTTGCAGTGACCTTCCCACATCGGATACAAAGCGATACGGTTTTTTCGTTTACTTCATCCTGCACTTATCTCACTCCTCCTTTCTTTATTCTTCACTGTCACCATACATATCGTGCTGCACCAGTGCGGAATAATAATTGCTGATCGTAAGTGGTGCATTATATAAAACTGTCAGTAAATACTGCCGGATATTGATCACCTTACTGGTATTCTCCTTCAAGCATTTCAGGACAAACCGGATGTGTTCAGAATTCAGTTTCAAAAACTGACTTTTAACCACATCCTTTGGCTTTCTGTCCCCACCTATCCGTATCATTTCCTGTTCGGAACAGACAGTATCCACAATCAGCTCCACAATCTCGTTCAGCATATCCCGGTTATACATATCAACCAGATATTCGTACCCAATGTTGTTCAAGATCATCTGGTGGTATACTTCTCTTTCCATTCGTTTCCTGTGCATTTCTTCACTTTCTTCGGAATAGAAAGAAAGATACTCAGTATCACTCCTATCAGTGTTACTTATTTCAGTCTTATTATCCTCAGTATCATTACCCGGCATTTCTGACATATCTGTACCTGTCATATTGGCATTTCCAGAAATGTCATTTTGACGTGTCTGGATATTCCTTTTATACATATCCTGTTGCGTACATTTGCGTACATAAATCCTATCCGGTCTGCCTAACCCCTGCCGTATCCTCGTAATCAATCCAATTCCTTTCCGACTGTCAAGCTCTGCTAACAGATTCCCTACCTTTTTCAAGCCACATCCCATCATGCCGGAGATCTGCTCCTGGGAAAAATAAATATATACCTTTCCCTCTTCATCCAGCCACCGATTCTTTATAGATAGCTGCATACGGTCAAGCAAAAGTCCATAAAGCAATTTCGCTTCACAGGAAAGGCTCTTAAACTGCGTATTTGTAAAAAGGACTTTAGGCACACGGTAAAAAGAATAGGATTCCGCTTCTTCACCGTAATGATACGGAAATTCATATGTATTATCCTGTGTTCCGATGCTCCTTCACTTCTTTCATAGCCTTCACAATGCAGTAACCCAGACAGGGAGTATGTTTTCCATAGGGACAGCCTTCACATGGCTCCCAGTGAGTTACCTTCCTGCGAAGTGGCGGAGAAGAAATACGATAAAAACATTCTTTCCTTTTGCATTTCTTTCTCCTGGCACTAAAGAAGTAACAATACGCACAGTCCGAAGGCTTATCACTTGCATACCCTACTTCTGTCATCTTCCTGCTCCTTTCCTTCTCTCAGCTTGTTATACTGTTCATCGGATTCCTTTCCAACTCTTATGCAACAGTATAAAACAAACCCATATACCAGGAATACGATAATCCCTGCAACGATTAATACGGTTTTCATCCCATTTCTTCTCCCTTCACTTTTTTATCAGTATTAGCAAAAAGGGCATCTATGAAACACTTGTCCATAAATGCCCTATTCCTCTTTAAGAAATCTTAGGATCTCTTATTTTTTCTTCTTTTTGCGGAGAATCACAGTACCTCCGACTCCTGCCATTCCAACTCCTGCAAGCAGGATCCAGAAAAGGATTGGTGTGTTATCTCCTGTCTTCGGTGAAGTAGATGTCTTTGTTGTCTCAGTATCTTTTGTTTCTGGTGTTGATGTTGTTTCTGGTGTTTCCGCCGGAGTCTCTGTTGGTGTTTCCGTCGGCTTCACTTCGTCCTTCATCACTACTTTCTGAATCTCTCCTGTATCTTTTACTGTAAACTTCACATCTTCTGCTACCAGGTATCCATCCGGTGCAGTCTCTTCCCGAAGTGTATATTCTCCAATCGGAAGCATTTCAATATAGTGTGGTTTTTCCTCGGATGTCCAGCTCTCCACTGTCTTTCCATCTTTATCAAGGATTGTCAGCTTCGCTCTCGGCAGTTCCTTACCAGAAATATCGGTCTTGGAAATCTGCACTTTTGTCACATCATCCTTCATTTCTACCTTCTGTACCTCACCGGTATCTTCAACCGTAAAGGTAATGCTCTCTGCTGTAACATAGCCATCCGCTGGAAGTGTCTCTGTCATGGTATACTTTTTACCAACTGTCAGTTCTTTAATGATATGCGGCTCTTTTCCGGAAGTCCATTCATCCACGGTATTTCCACTTTCATCAGTCACTTTCAGTTTTGCTCCCTCAATCTCTTTTCCATCCGTCAGAGATGTCTTGGTAAATTCTACGGTTGTTTCCTCATCTTCAAAAGTAAACTCATAGGAAAGAGTCTCTTTTTCAGCCTCACCATACTCAAAAGTAAACTCCTGTACCTGATCTGTGGTCGCAAATCCCGGTGCTGGTGAAGTTTCTTTCACATAGTAGGTATAACCAAGAGGAAGATCCGCAGTAAAAGTCAGTTTTCCATCTTTATCTGTAGCCTGTTCCTCAATCACCGTATCCGCTTTCAAGATCACATCACCTTTTGCATTGACAATATCATCCTTATTGCACAGAGCAAATACAGCTCCTTCCAATACACGGTCAGAATCTTTTGCTTTTTTCAGCACTTTCACTTCTGCCTTCTGACGTTTATTCTGCCAGTCCGCAGAGTAAGTAACTTCCGCAGTATTCTGGTCACGGTAAGTCAGGTCAACCTCACGGATTTCCCCATCAAGGACATAACCGTTTGCTGTCTCTTTCTCTTTGACATAATATTTGCCAAGAGGAAGATCGGTCAGTTTTGCCACACCAGTCTCATCCGTTGTAATGGTTGCTACCAGTGCATCCTTTTTGTAATAATCCTCACTCTCACCATCCGCCGCTTTAATATCCTCTAAGGCATAAACTTCAAAAGTAACCTCCTTCAAGGAACCAGAGAGATATTCAAACAGATGCTTAATCCATCCACCAACGGAATCCAGTGCAGATACTTTGTCCAGGAACTCACCTTTTTTATTGATGATCAGTGTTCCGGTCGGTACGTCATCTTTCATTTCCACCTTCTGAATTTCTGCAGTATCCTCCACAGTAAATGTGATCTCTTCTGCCATCAGATAGTCATAAGGAGCCATTTCTTCACGAAGTGTATAAGTCTCCCCGGCAGTCAGTCGCTCAATCAGATGTTCTTCCCCTTTTACAGATTTCCATGTATCCACCACATTTCCATCTTTATCAAGCACTGTAAGAGTGGCACCGGAAAGTTCTACTCCTGTAGTAATATCTGACTTCTTGAATGTTACTTTTGTTGGCTGGTTCTTAAATACAGATTCCAGTTTTACCACTTTCACATCCTGTCCCTGATATTTCGCAGTTACTTCCAGTGTCTCAAATGAAGATACATAACCGGCAGGAGCTGCCAGCTCTTTGATATAATAGTTTCCGAATGGAAGATCAGATTCAAACACTGCCTTTCCATCTTCATCGCTGACTGCTTTTCCAAGCAGAGTGTCTGCTTTCACAATCACTTCTCCATGAGCAAGAATATCTTCCTTTGCATAAAGTCCAAATTCTGCACCTGCTACAACCGTCTCATTCTCTGCATCCTGTTTTACTACGGATACCTCTACTTTCTGACGGTCATTCTCAAAAGCAGCTGTCTGCTCGATCACTGGTGTTTTCTGGTCTTTGTAAGAGAAAGTAACGGTCTGTGCCTCTTCGTTTAACACAAAGCCCTCTGGTGCTGTCTTTTCGACAACCTTATACGTTCCAAGAGGAAGATCAGCAATCTGAGCCTTTCCGTCTTTATCGGTCGTAACCGTTCCTACTAATGCTCCAGAAGCATATTCCAGAATACGGTTGCCCTGGTCATCTTTCTGGAAATCTGCTGTGTAAATATCCTCAGCTGCATATACTTCAAAAACTGCACCTTCCAGATTTTCTTTCTGGTAAGTGAAATCGTCCTTAAATCCATTCAGAATCTCACCCTGTTTTACGATGTTCAGTTCCCCTTTGACCGGATGGTTTTCATATGCGATCTCAATGATAACATCACCAGAAGTTCCGTCCATCTGATATGCTGTATTGGAATCTACATTCACCTCATAGTAATTCTCATTCAGAGTATATCCATAAGGTGCGTTTACTTCCTCAATGCGGTAATGCCCGATTTTAAGATTCTGCGGAAGGATCAAATATCCCTGCTCATCTGTAAAATAGGATTTATGTTTTACCGTAGTCGGATAAGTCGTTACCTGCTCCACATATTTCTCAGTGTCCATGTTGAAAATCTTGAACTCTGTATTCTTCTGAAGCACTGCTTTCTTTGTCTCGTCATCCTGTTTGATGATTTTCAGCTTCGCTTCAAACTCTTTATCCAGCATCACTCTCCACACCTGCGGAGTGCTTGGATGGTTCTCTGTAATCTGTACAATGAAATCATCTACCGGAGTATAGTTATGCGGAGTTGTTGTCTCACGGACAATATATGTTCCATAAGGGATCGCAATACTGCAGGCATAACCTTTCTCGTCTGTAAAGATTTCTGTAGCACCGTTTTCTCCAATCACTACTGGTTTGGCGGAATCAAAATCATAGCTGCCATCTTCATTTACTTTCAGGGAAGATACCAGATAAGCGGTAAATCCTGCCCCTTTCAGTAAGTCTGCATCGGTCTTTCCGTTGTTCGCTGCTTTAATGATCTGGAATGGCTGTTTCATCACCTGCTCCAGAGACAGGCAATCACGTTTTACTTCTGCTACAAGGTCACCCTCGTAATTGCAGACCAGATCATGTTCTTCCTCATCTGCCAGATAACCGGTTGGAGGAGTGATCTCTTTTACATAGTAATTGCCAAGATATAATCCATCCACAGAAGCCTGTCCATTCTTATCTGTCGTAAGAGTGGCAACCTGTTCTCCTGCTTTATAGACCACACCAGTCGCACCGTCTGGATGCACAATGTCCTCACGGGCATAAAGTCCGTACACTGCTTTTTCCAAAGTGGCATCGCCCTGTGGAACTGCCTTTTTGGTTTCTTTATCCTGCTTCTGCAAAGAAATCTTAGCTGTCACACGCTCATTTTTGAATGTATGCTTAAATGTCTGTTTTGCCTCTTTATCATTTGTATATGAGAGAGCAAACGTATAAACATCTTCTGTATTTCTCACATAACCTTCCGGAGCCTGCACTTCCTTCACATCATAAGAAAATCCAAGTGGCAGATCTGCTGTAAACTTTGCTGTACCGTCTGCTCCTGTTGTCGCTTTCTGGATCAGCGTACCTTTCTTCACAACAACTGCACCATCCGCATTGGTAATATCACTTGCAGCATAAAGTCCAAAGATTCCTCCATCCAGAGGATTTTCTGTATCTTCATCCTGTTTTGTAACAATCACTTCTGCTTTCTGTCTGTCGTTCGTAAAAGTTGTCTCGGAAAAAACAACATCCACATTTTGTCCGGCATAAGAAAGAGTCACCTTCTTCTCCTCTCCAGCATTATAAAATCCTGTCGGAGCCTGCTTTTCCTTTACAACATATGTACCAAGATGCAGATTTTTCAGAACGATGGCTCCATTCATATCTGTTGTCAGATTTTCTTTTATCAGATCACCCTTGCTGTAAACTTTTGTACCATAAGCAGTTTTAATATCTGCTCCGGCATACACATCGTAAACAGCACCTTTCTGTCTGCGTTTCTCATATTTAAATGTTGTGCCGTTCTCTGCCACATCTGCACCAACCAATACCTCACCTTCTTTATAAACGGTAAGCTGTCCCAGCTGTTCTTCATCTGGAACTGTAACGGTTGTGGTCTTGCTGACTTCCAGTTTCACATTGTAAGCGGTTGCATTGACACGGTATCCGCTTGGAGCTGTAATCTCTTTCAGATATACGGTATCCTGTGTCTTAACAATCTGTACAGACGCTTCACCATTTGCATCTGTTGCCGGTAACTTTGTGATCAGCTTCGTACAATTAGCATCGCTGTATAAGCCAAACACTCCCCCGGCCAGCTTCGCATTCGCCTTGGCATCTTTCTTAATCACCTTAACACTTGCGTACTGTACCCAGGTTACTTTAAAGTCCACATATTTCTCATCATCCACACCTTCACCAAATACCAGTGCTAAATCCTGTGAACCTGACCCTGTGCTGATCTTATACGCAGAATAGTCTTTGGTTACGCTTCCTTTCATCGTAGCTGACCAGCTTCCTGCAACATCCTGCACCTGTGTCAATGGTGCTGATAAATAAAACTTCGTTCCACCAATGATCTCTACGGCTTCCCCGGCTTTACTTGTCTTTCCGGTTGTTACATTATGAAGCTTCACGCCACTTGGAAGTTTCATCGTGATACTCTGTAGTTTGTCTGCCTTAAATGTAATCTCCTTTGTTCTCTGACTGTTGCCATCTACATAAGCAGTTACATTTGCATCTGAAAAACTCATATCGACATCCGGAATCTCTGGCTGTGAAATACAGTAGTTATACAGTTTCATAGCAAGTGTTTTTGCTTTGCTGCTTGCTCCGGAAAAAGCGGAATCTCCACCATTTGCATAAGATGCAGCAAGATGAACCAGAATAAATCTGGCACCAGCACTTAAATTGCCATAACCGTTCTCTTCTGTAAAGAATCCTTCATCACCTGCCGCCTTCGTTCCATAATAGCAAACCTTAGCCAGCTTTTTCCCATCACTCAGTTTTGTAATATCGTATGTTCCGGTTCCAGGACTGGATTTCTCCGGCTGGATACAATAAGCGGTTGCAGAAACATTTCCAAACTTCACGGTGTACTTATACGTCAGATAGCTTCCATACCCATAATCCGAATACTGATAGCAGGCTCCTCTGGTCACAGTTACCTTCTTTGTGCTTCGGGTTGATGCTTCCCTTGCCATGAAAGTAACCGCTTCCCCTTCTTCCATTGAATAAAGGTCAATACCATTATCCTCTGCCTGATCCATTACTTCAGAGACAGTTAATCCAGACTCTTCATCTGTTGTAACTTCTTCTGTCAGATCTGTTACTATTTCCGTCTGCCCTTCTGCATCGGCATCTTCTTCCGCATTACCAGAATCTTCTGTCTCGCCAGCATTTCCTTCACCGGCGGTATTTTCAGAAGTATTTGGTTCTGTCAGCTGTTCCGTTTCCGGCTCTTTTACGGTTACATTTCGGCTGATACGATAAGAAGGATTTCCACTGACCGGCTCTACCTTATAAACTGCTTTATAGGTATCTGCCTGGTATGTGTCAAAATCATCTCCTGCTTCATTCTTCGCTTCATACAGCTCTACTTTCACTTTGGCATCATTGATTCCTTCAATACCGGAAAAATCCACCTTAATGTCAAAATCAGAACCATAATCAATGCTGTAATCATTGGCAGTTAAAATCTCATCCTCCGCCAGCTTATCTTTCACCGCTTCCAGTTCCGGATACTGTGCTTCAAAAGAAGAAGCTGCCTTTTCCGGTTCTACTGCATAAGCAGTCATTGGCTGTGCCACAGCACTTGCAATCGTAATAACAGATAATACTCCAGACATTACTCTTTTCAATGTCCCTTTCATTCTCAATACCTCACTTTGCTTTATTTTTTCTGTTACCGGTTTACAGGCTTTCACCTGTCTGATACAATCAAATCATAGGCATCACCCCGTTTTAAATTATTTGTGCCAAAATCATTACTGATGACAGCACAGTCATACGCCGGAACCTGCAAAAGCAAAAGCTCCGACGCATGGTCTACTGTCATCGCCCGGCGAACCGGGCATAACAAAAATAAGGATTGAGCATTTCCGATCAGAAGAGAACTTCCACTGGCCGCAAAATGCGTAGCTGAGCTTTCATCCTCTCCTGACCTTTTATTCAGTTATCAAGGTACGGCGGATTGGGATTAAATCATTTAGAAATGTTGTCTTGAATGACTTTGCCCTCTTTCCACTAATCACAGGCGGCAGAGGGCAAAAGGTCACATGGATTTGAAATTTTTTTAAAAACTTTATTTTTTCTCTGGAGAGACTATTTCAGTTCCCCATATTCATTGAATTTTTCTTCGATTATGTTAAGAGCATTCTGCAGCATATTTGTCACCGCAGTACGTCCAGTTCCATTTTCCTTTGCAATCTGTTTATGTGTTTTCTGATTCCAGTAAAATTCCTGAACTACTTTTTTCTGCTTATCACTAAGTACACTCATCATCTCTTCTGCAATCTGCTGACGGTTCACACGTTCTTCTACATCCATCAATTCATCTTCCATTCCTTCAAAATCCTCAGAAATGCCATTAAACGAAATGCAGCGTCCCCGATCACGGGTAGCCAGATTATGTGCCAGCCGATCCTCACCAATCAGCATCAGACGCAGATACCATTCTTCCTTTTCAAAAAAGCTTTCCTCTAATTCACAGAAATACTTCTTCTCACGAAGTCCTGTCTCTGGATTCCAGGTATTATACTTCTCATCTTCCTTTCTCTTCTTTTCTGTCACAGAAGAATAACCATAACCAAGTTCCAGATTTACCGGGAATACCGTTGCTCTGTTTCCGATGCCATAAACCGCATATCCTGACTGATATACAATAATATGTACCTCATTCACTCCTGCTCCTGTTATTTTATGAGCAACTACCGGTGATTCCCCTGTACGAAGCTGCTTCGGTGTAGGAAGTTTTTCTCCTCTCTTTGGTGTGTCGATCAGTTCTTTCAGTGTTCTTAATGTCAGCATAATTGCCACCTTTCCCGCAGGAACCGGTGACAAAAAGAAAGGCAGCTAAGCTAAATAGACCCCGGTTCCGCTAATTTTTTTTATTAGCGGAACCGAAGCTCCAGCCTGCTGCCTTCTGTATGGAAAAACCTGCTGCACAATCACCGTGCTAAGATTCAACCAGCATTATTTACTTCTATTTACTACTGATGCGGTATCCGTCTTGTTCTCTTTTTCTTTCTGACGGATTTCCTTTAATACATCTGAATAATCACCAAAGGCATCGTAGGGACACCTGCGGCGAAACTCCAATTCTTCCTGAGTCATGTTCTGTCCTCCTTATTTCAGCACCTCGCTGTTGATGATTTGATTATAAAATAAACATCTTTGTTTTTCCCCGGCAGATGTGTGGAAATCCTCATACTTCTCCCCACATCTGTGGAAATAAAATTTTGTACAAAAAAAGCACCTACTCATTTTTATAAGTAAGTGCTAAACCTAAATTTTTAAAGACTTGCCAGATTATCAAGCATGGATTCCACCATTGATAATGCAAACTGCTTTTTATTCTTATCTAATCTTTGTATCTGGAAGAACAAAGACACTATTTTACTATCGGGTTCTGGTACTTCTAGATCTTTAAGTAATTCATATGGACTTGCTTTTAAAGCATTTACAGTTTTTGCAAAGGTATGTACATCCATCGTATTCTCTGCATTTTCATACCGGGATACTGCATTAGAGCTTTTTCCAATCTTTAGTCCAAGCTCTTCCTGCGAAAAACCACTTTCCCTACGTTTCTCACTTAGAGAATTGCCAAACGCAATTCTTTCATCCATGTTTTTTTCTTTCGTAGACATGCAGTACCCCCTTTCTTTTATATTTTGGGAAATAAAAAAGCCTGAAATAAACAGTAATCTCCTTACATACTAAAAATGTGCATAGTAAAACCCAAGTTCCAACTATGTAAAATCATCCTCAAGTATGTATATTGTACTGTTTATTCCAGGCTAAATATTTGTAGTCTTATAGAAATAAACTTTTCCTTATGTAAATTATTTATTTTTCTTAACATACTGAGTTTATCACAAGAAATTATTTCTGTCTACTTTAATTATCCATTTTCTGGTATAAAAACGCAAAAAACCGACAAAACACTATGCTTAATCGCTATGTTGATAATATATAGGTATACTATCCCCATAAACTTCCTGCATATGTTTTGCCGGGTTCCTGATGTTTCTGTGCCATCTCCAACACGTTCAGCAAACTCTTGAATATCCGTGCTGTATGTGAAGATTCCTGCTGTCTAATATTACAGATTCACAGATATTCTCATTCCTGCATATTAAATTGTATCACTATACTTTACTCTTCTCATTCTTCCGTATCCCGGAGAACTCCTACCAGATGTGACATATACATCTCCAGACGGTCAACTTCTTCCTTTGACCGCTTCTTGCTCATATCAATGCCAACGACAACTCCTACATCCGCAAATGCAGTCAGATCTCGATGGCATCTCTGACAACGTACTTCTGAATAAGTAAAAATGCTTTTCTGGTTTACTTTGCCGCATACCGGGCATGTAACAAATAATGGTTCTTTGCTCATCAATAATCCTCCAAGTAATATCTACACAAACTATCACTCAAACGGATAAGGGAAATGAAAACCGTTGATGAGTTAATAGCAGGCGATTCCGTAGCACCGAAGCCATGCCACCTGCTATATGATCTTCCCCTGGGATTGGCTCTGACAATCTCATCGCAACCTACACCTGCTACTGTTCATGTCATCTACTCCAATGACTTAATCACATGAACAGCAACACCCTGAACAGTACAATTCTGTGTATAAATATCCGGGTACTTCGGATTCTCCGGATGCAACCGTACACACCTTCTTTCTGTATCAAGGAAAAACCGCTTTAATGTGGATTCATTATCTACAAGTGCTACAACAATGTCTCCATCCGAAGCTGCATTCTGCTTCCGGATCACAATCATATCTCCACTGTTGATACCTGCTCCGATCATAGAATCTCCACTGGCCCGCAAGATAAAGAACTCACCCTCTCCAAATAATGAAACAGGAAGAGAAACATATTCCTCAATATACTCTTCCTCCAGCTGCGGCATACCACAGGATACTGACCCAAGCACTGCCGCTGGCTTCGTAAGTAGAGATATTTTATTCGTTCTCTCAGTAACAATCTCCCCATTGCGGTAGCTTAACATTCCTCTGTCATTCATAGCAACAAGGTACTTGTATACTGTACTCTTGACTATACCGAGCGCATCTGCGATTTCGCTGGTATAAGGTGAACGATGATTCAGCAACTGAAACTGTTCTGCATAATCCATAATCTGCTTCATCAATTCTTCGCTTTTATGCCGCATCTTTTCACCTTACCTTTCTATCGGAAACGTTGCGTTTCTGATAGAAATAATTATACCGAACAAATTTTCGTAAGTCAATATGTTTTTTCAATTTTCCGAACATATTTTCTTTTATTCATCCTCAAATTCCATTTCATTCATTTCTGGAAAATCCAGCAACTCAGAAACAGTCATATTAAACCCCATAGCAATCTTACGCAAAGTCTTCAGCTTTGGATTCTTTGTTTCTCCCCTCATCATACTATTAAGCGTTGATTGCGTAATCCCTGACAATGTAGCAAGTTTATTTGTCGTTATCCCTCTCTCAACACACAGATCAGTCAATCTCTTTATTATGGCATCTGAATACGTCATGCAAATTCTCCTTAAATCACAATATATATTCAGTATAAATGATTTCTCCTTCGTTTATTAACGGTGTACCGTTGACATTTTCGCAAACTGATGATAAATTAACGTTATACCGTTACTTTACTTGTACAACTTTAAGGAGGGTTTATATAATGAGCAAAAAAGAACAGAAACTAAAAAAGAATCTCTATAAAGCACTCACAGAATATTTCATTCATAATCCTAAAAACAGTCTGCCATCATCAGAAAGTTTTCTCGATCAGCTTGCAGCTTTTCGTATGGAAACAACATTACCTATTGCAATAAAGCACGATGTAAAATATCAAAAAGCTCAGAAAAAATGCAATAAAGCCAATGAAAAAATACGGGATCTTAATCTAACTCCTCAACAATGGGACACTGTTGATGCCGCTATCACTGCTGAAAACATTTCATCTATAGAATATATACGGATTGCCTACAAACAAGGAATCATTGATGCATTTTCTATTTTACGAGAAACTCTTTAATATATCCATGTTAATCTAATCACTTGCAGGCAATGAAGCAGAGATCGGATTTATCTCTGCTTTCCCATTTTCTTCTCTATTGCTTCCGGAACTCTGAGCAAGCCAAATCGCCATAGTATCGGATAAATATATGAAACTCCTCTAATATCTCCAAGTGCCTTTGGTTTCTTTACCTCTTCGGAAATCTTCATACTATTTTCAAATGCCAGCACCATACTACTCCAGGCAAGACTCTTACTTTTCTCTCTACGATCTATCAGCAGCTCTCTGTTATACTCTCCGTTTTTACCAACCTTTAATTTATACCGAAATGGTAATCCTGTTGCCGTTTTAAATGGATACTCCTGAAATGCAATAACAGCCTGCCACAGATTTTCCACTGATGGTATTTCCTTTAGAAGCCGAACCTGCTCTTGTCGAATCTTATATGTCCTGCATCGCTCCGCATTTAGACTTATCTCTGCTGCATTATAAATTCCTTTTGTGTAGGGCAAATAGGAATGTACCGATGCTCTGGAAAGACCTGTGTGTTTCATAATCTCCGGAATCTTTTTTCCTGACTGATGCAGATCATTGATTTCTGTACATATATCTGATGTGAATACATCTGCAGTAATAAGTAGCTTACGGAGTTTAAGCAGACTAATATTTAACTCATCTGCCAGTGACCTTAAAGAATCTGCTTCTTCATAGGCATCTCTTAACTCTTGAAGAAAATTATTAAATTGAAGTTCTGGATTATATTCTGGTTTCTTTTTTAATCTTCCAGGCATACCTTTTCCTTTCATTTTCATGTTAATCTAATCACATATGTTTAAAACAGAGGAATTGCCATCCGCAGGCACTGACCTATGTTGTCAGATTCCTCTGTTCTGATTTTATGTAATATCTACATCCTATAATTATTTATCAAATTCGATATTTAAAAAGTTATCAATCTTTTCTTACAGATCTGCAAACAAATCTTCTTTGTACATACCGTCTTCTAGCATTTTTCTAAAGCTATTTTTTACAGCTTCAACATCCTCTTTATATGTCATACCATACCAAGTATCATTGCTTCGCAAAACTTTTACAGATATTCTATCTTGTTCAAGTAATTCACCAATAAATGTCGGTATCAGATATTCAGACTTTAATGGATTCTCTGAAACTTCCGTTTCAAAAAATTCTTTAAAACCATCCTCTAGTACTTCTAAGAAATCTGGAGTTAACCCCCACATATTCATAGATACTAATGAATCTATGTTGATAATAACACCGTCTGCTTCTGCTCCATTTTCTGTCTTAACAATATTTCTTGTTTCATCAACTTTTGTTAGATTATTAGAATCATCCATCTTACAAATACCACGAGTTACTCCGCCATTATCTGATAATGTATTCTTCAACACAAAACCCGCCATACAAGACTTTCCACCACTTACCAAATACTCATGAACTGCTTTGAATCCTTCCTTCCCATAATAATCATCAGCATTAATTACAATAAATGGAGTATGTAACACATTCTTTGCTGCAAGAACCGCCTGACCAGTTCCCCAAGGCTTTGTTCTTCCTTCTGGTAATGATCCCGGAATGTCATTAATATCCTGAAAAGCATAATCTACAGTCACACCATGTTTTCCACTTATTCCTGCGATTCGCTCACCAATGACCTCTTTAAACTCTTCCTCAATATCTCTACGGATAATAAATACTACATGGTTAAAGCCTGCCTCAATCGCATCATGAATTGAATAATCCATAATAATGTGGTTATTATTGTCAACTGGTTCTAACTGTTTAATTCCTCCACCGAATCGTGAACCAATACCCGCTGCCATAATTAATAATGTTGTTTTCATTTTTACTCTCTCTCCTTTTCATAACCATTTTTTTATTAATATCTTTGAGAAATTTCATATTGAAATCTTAATTTGCGTAAATTTCATATATTTTTTGAATAATACGTTCATCCACAGCACAATCAAATTTTCGTGCAAACATCAAATCAGATTTTCTCAAATCATCTAAATCATCATATCGAAAAACATGTGGGCTTCCACTTGACCAGTCAACGAGACGCATCGTATTCTTATGTGTTCCATCAGATTTACTGTAATACAGTTTATCTGTATAATCTGAATTTATAATAATAGTTTGTAAAAACACTTCATCTACACAGAAACCATTTTTAAATACATTTTTTATCCACTCATCTTTACTAAGTACATACCTAGCTAAGCCATCAGTAATGCTAAACCATTGTGCACCTTTTTGAAATTCTATATTTTCATTCCGTTTTATATTTAGCTTTTTTTGCATTTTAAGCAAAAATTTATCAACTGACTTTAATATACTTTTTCTCTTTCCAGCTAGCTCTTGAAAGAAATATCTATAATATACTCTATCACCATATGTAAAAATATCTTTATCAAATCCAACAAATTCTTTATCACTATTTTTTAGGAAAAATTTTTGAATGGTTTCTTGACTCTGAATCGGAAGATCCTGACCACTTAATAAGTGATAATGATTATAATGTCCCACCTCTGTAGCTTTTCGCAATAAAATCATTTCTGCATTTACGAGACTATACCCCCCCATGCAACATTTGATCGTTCTGTATGATAAATAATTGATTTTTTTGCCATCTTTTCAATTGACTCTTCATCATAATTTTTACTTTTTTTATCCATATGTATAAAAATATCATTATTTTCATTATCTAACATTGAAATCAGTGTCCGAAATGTTAAATCATCCTTATGTGCAATAATCAGATATGCTTGTTTCATGCTTAATCCTCCATTTTTAATATCAATTCATTTCCCGTTTCAACTAAATCTTAAACGGACAAACTTTTATACACTGATAGCAACGAATACACTTACTGTCTTCTATTTTGGGATATTCAAAGCCTTCATTATCCGCTAACATCAATATAGCTTCTTTCGGACAAACTGAATAACAGGCCGAACATCCACAACATTCTTCTTTTCTTTTATATAACACTGGTATTTCTTTTTCCACTTTTAACCACCAACTTTTGCTCTTATATTATAGTTTATTCAAAATCGAAGAAGATAAACAAAACGCCATAATTATAGATATTATACCCCCCCCGCTTTTGAATAATTGGAGCAATTATATGTTTTATTTTTCTCTTTAGCTCAATTTTTTTTGCCTCACTAGTAGGTACGGCATATTTTGAAACAAGTTCATTAAAATTTAAATTCGCCATATCTTCAAAAAAAGTATCTCTTTGACTAGGACGACTAGGTGAACTATATTCTGCCGGGTTTCCTCTTACCCCATCTTCATATGAAACCTCTTTCCATTTCATCTTGTCACGAATTAAATTAAATACCTGCTCTCCATGCTCGGATCGAATCAATACTAATGATGTTCCTTTTCCATCATTCATTTCTGTAGCGACTCTATGAATTCCCCAAAAGTCTGCAATAGTAATATCAGATTTTTTTACCTTTTTAGCAATACACTCATAGCAAGAAGGTCGGAGACAATAATCCCTAAGAAACATTAACATATAGGGATCAATATCTTTAGAAATAAACTTCTTTTTCAGTTTTTCCCCCTGTATTATCTCTTTCATGCCAAAATTTGTCCAAGATTCATCTTTACACCGAAAATTGACATATTTTAATTTCCCTTTATTCTTTTTTTCTTGATAATATACATATTTTCTCCATAATTCCGGAGATGGAACTCCATGGCAAATTACGTCTACACATATAAGGTTGTTATAATCTTTCTGAAGGAAATTCTTTAATCCATTAATTTGGCATCCAGTTCCAGTAAATAATACTGTTTTTCCATCTAATAAATCTTTTTTTACATTTTTATATGTATCACCAATCTTCGCTTGAAGATATTTTGATCCCCTGAGTTTCTTTAATCCTTCTTCATCTGTTACAGAAATAAAAACTGCCGAACGGCAATCATCTGCCATCGCAACACCATACACAACACCATTTACTGAAAAAATGTATGAAGACAACGCAGAAAATACTGCACCAGATGAACTATTCATACGCTTATTATCATCCTTTAGGTAACAGGCATATGCTTTTACTGGTTCCACTTTATTTTCTCCTTTCATTACAGTTTTTAATATAATCCTAATAAGAAATTTTTTCCATCTTTCCAAATCATTATAAAATGAGAATATACAATTACACTAATTGTACACAAAACAAATTCAAATGTATAATTTGTTTCCAAAGATATTCCAATTATTTTAAACAAAAATTGAAAAGCATAAACCAATGTAAAATGAGTAAAATATATAATCGCACTCATTTTTCGCATATAAAGGCTTGACTCTACCTTTAAATTAAGTTTCGTATTTAATGTCGTAATAAACACAATTCCAACAATTATCAATTTTAAAAGATGAGAAACTATCAAAAATTTTTTTCCAAAAATCCAATATACACACATATATATCAAATAAATTGCAATTACAATCATCCACTGATAGCTCACTTTAAAACAACTATATTTTTCTTTCAATTTCGATTCATTAAGCAATATTCCAATAAAAAAATAAATTCCCCACCACACAAAATTATTCGTTGTTAAAAAAATACTATTATATGTTCCAACAACTAAATCAACCAATGGTAATTTAATAAATATTAAAATATCTGGAATAAAAAAACACACTAGCAAACCAACAGCAATTCCTACAATTTTTTTAGATCTGTGTTTATCGCAATAATACAAGATTATGAGCATAATCAAGAGAGCTTGAACATACCATAATCCCCCCCCAGGGCTACTTACAATCCAATTATGTATACCTGATTTTAACGCCTCAATAACATTTTTGTGGTTTCTTACTATTTCATTTACTAAAACAATAAGAAAGTACCAACATCCCCATATTAAATACGGTTTTAAAAGTCTCTGTGCATAATTTTTTATAATCAATCTATAATCACTTTTTTGTAAATCTTTCCCATATATTTTACGTCCCAAAAAATATCCGCTACATACGAAAAAATATGGTACCGCAAAAGAAGTAATACAATATGTGAATGCGAAATAAGCTGATTCACCGTGATCCTTAAATGCCATTGTATGAATTGCAACTACACAAATTGCAAATATACATTTAAATAAATCAACAGCCGAAACTGTATTAGATTTCATTTTCAATTCTGCCATAATAAACTCCCCTCCAGTTTAGCTTATCTACTAAACTTATTTCTGTTCACTCTTACATTATTTTTTAAGTTTTTTCAAAAGCATGACTGCCTGCTGAAATTCATCGCAATTATGATAAACCATATAATAAATAAAGTTTGGCAAGATACAGCATATAATCGCACGAACTACCAGATTTAATATTGTCGGCAATACAATTCGTGAGCAAATATAATATGTAACGACACAACTAATTGTAATAACCACCACGTAGCCTACAATCTTTTTTAAATAAAGGGCTAGACAGGCTCTCTCAAACACATATGTAAACAAATTATGTAAAAGCCAAGGAATTCCAACAATTAAGACCGCAATGACGGTTGATAAAAGTATTCCATAAATACCTATAATTCTAACCAAAATAATATTAAGAATTAAATTGGTCAAAGCTGCTATTAATGGTCTATACCTATCCTCATGCCACATTCCTGAAGCATCCTTATATAGGTTAAGAAGACCGTTTAATTGCCGAATAAAAAAATAAATGGAAAAACAAATAACTGCATAAAAAGAAAGCATTAATTCCTTTCCAACCCATAACTCCATAAAAGGTTGGTATAAACACAATAAGCAAACTGTACAGATTCCGGCAATCCAACAAATAATAAACGAGAATTTTTTTAAATCCTTAAAATTTTTTTCCTTTGTTTCAACAACCAAACTATTTCCTATTCCAGCCGTACATGAACTGAAAATTATTGTTATAAAACCGGTAATAGCATTCAATATATAGAAATAGTTCTGATATACTGCTAAAACAGTTAATCCTAGAAATGAAGAAATAACAATCGTGTCTGCTGAATCATATATTACACTTCCGATTTTTGATGTAAACAAATCTTTAATACGTTGATTTATTTGCTTAATTTGTTTCTTATCAACATTACCTTGTGGTTTATACTCTGGATACATTCTATCCGCTACAATCGCTGTTATAATGTTTGTTAATGCTTGAGTCATAAGCATCACCAAAACATATAAATAGTAATTTTTAAAAACAACTAATATTAATAATTGCAGACCATACTGAACAGTTATTGTAAACAAAGAAACCTTACTTACAATATCTGTTCTTTGGAAAGCCTGAAGAATACTATTTTTATACGCAAACAGCCAGTATGACAAAACTGTTGCTCCTAAATTAAGCAAATATAATACATAAATATTAATTCCATTAGGAACTTCTCCAGAAATTAGTCTAGGTATAAACGGTGTAAGAAATCCACCAACCAACGCAATAACAAGACCAATCACTCTATAATATGTTCTGTACAACTTCATTAACGCACATATCATAATCTTGTTATCATCCGCTATGGGCTTATACATACTATAGATCATAGCACTACCAACACCTAATTCTGCAAGATTTAAAACTTGCAAAATTGATGTAAATAAGCTATTTAATCCCAAATATTGAACACCCATAAGGTAAATCATAGCCGTACGCATCAAAAAAGGACCAATTACCTGATATAATTTTAGCAATGTTCCAAATACAATATTTCTTGATGCATTTTTTGTTCTTTCAATTTTCATTCCGTCACCACCAACTTCATTTGCCGCTACTATCTGACAAGTTTTCCAGATACTTTATAGATTCTTTTCTTTTTTCATTTAAAATTGTGTGTCCAATCTGATAGTCCGACTCAAATAAATCATTTTCCATTCCACTATATGCATATTTTCGTTCTATAGAAAAAGTCTTCAACAGATTTTCAATTCTTGACATCATATCTGCTGTATCATCTTGTCTATCAAACACAACAAATGGTTTTTCAAAAATAAAAGAAAAGACAGATGCATGGAATGAGTCTGTTAAAATTAATTTTGCATGAGAAATCATGTAAATAAACTCAGACGGACCAAGTGCATACAAATCTTTTTCATTTTGTTTTGCAAGGTTATAAATTTTCATTTTCCCTTTTATAGAAAAAGCCTTTTCTATATAGTTTCTCGCATTTTCTGGCATTTTCCCTAAAAAATATGTTAATATATACGGACTATCTGTCTGAATATTAAGCACCTTTTTTTGAATACATTCCCATTGACACTTATCGAGCAATAGAGTTGGATCAAGAACAACTTGTGCTTCTCTATTACACAATTTTTTTATAATGGATGCTCCAGCATCTTCTCTAACTGAAATACGCTTAAATTCCAAAAGAGCTTTTGTATAATCACCTATTTGGTTTTCAGGAATCATTGATACCCCAAAACTTGCAGCATATGAAACCCTTTTATCTTTTCTGGCGAACCGCAAAAAGAATCCATCAAAAGTAGTTTTATTCACAGCCCAATATGGATTCCATACCTGATCGCTGCCTACTATAAAAAGATCATATTCTGAATCCAGATTTCTAAAATTATTTTTCTCAATCCAACGAGTGTCCGTATGAATTTTTTCTGATCTGAATTGCAAAAAATTATCATTTCTTTTTTTCTGGTATTTTTCAACTTTAGCACATTGTATGCCTTTTTTACTAATGCGAATATCAATACCATATTTACAGTATAATTTACGCCTAATTTTTCCATATAAGCAAAATGGTTCTTTAGAATAATATAAGGCAATAGTCGAAACCTCATGTCCCATATCAGAAAGCACCTGCGAGAGTGCATAATTTTGTAGCGTTCCTCCATAATTATCAAATTTAGTTGCATAAATTAATGTTACAATTCCAATCTTCATAATTCCTCTCATTCTATATTTAAACCTATATAAATATTTTAAGCATAACTGCAAGTAATAAATACCATCTATTTTTAATAAATAACAATAGTAATTTCTGTTTAAAAGATAATGATTTATTAGGTAATTTATAAAGAATTTCTTTTATTTTTTTATTCTCTATATATCTGCAAATATTTTTATAGTTTTTTACAACTCCAAATTTATGACTGTCTTGAATCAAATATCCTATTACTTTATTGTAATATGTCAAATTTAAGACTTGCATTAACTCATCACTAATTTCAACCTGCAGGTTTCTTAATGTATTTATTCTTGCCTCATAGGTTTTAATTTCATCACCAAGTGCTTCTAATCCTGCTTTCCGCATCGCACCTTCTTCATTAATTATGTATGCCTGCAAAGGCAAATTACATATCTTCAAGCTAGAGGATTCTTGCAAATATTCTAATACAAACTTTGCATCTTCTCCAATTTTCATTTGAGAATCAAACCTTATTTTATTATTCTTTATAATATCACTTTTAAAGAGCTTCCCCCAACAATTATTTAAACATTGATTTTCTATTGTCAATTTGATCAACGCCTCTGTATAGGAAAGTCCTAGTATATTCGGATAAATATAATTCTCCTTAATCTGTCCGTTAACAACATTCTTATGAGTAAATATAATTAAATCATCATCAAATGCCATATTTTTTTTCAATATATTACCGGCATCTGAAAGTAAGTAGTCATCAGCATCAAGAAACAATATTTTATCTCCACTAGACAAATTCAAGGCAATATTTCTCGCATTGGAAACACCGCCATTGGTAATATGTTTAATAATAAATTGGGGAATATTTTCTGTATATTTTTTTAATTTCAACCAAGTATTATCTGTACTTCCATCATCAATAATGATACACTCATAGTCAATTTCATTAATTGTTTTAATAGACTCCACACATCTACCAATATCGTTCTCTGCATTGTATACTGGAATTATAATACTTAATTTCATCGTTTTCTCCTCAATATCAAAATATAACTTCTCAATTAATTCCAAAAGAAATAATATGGAACTGTTGCATTGTAGCCTCGTAAAATAAACGCCTGATACCAAAAATAACCCACAACAGCTAAAATTACTATTCTATATATTTTTTTAGACTGTTTTGCAAAACAATTATCTATATTTGCCAGCAGTAACGCCATATACGGGTAAAAATTATATCCAACTCTGGATACATATGTGTTAAATGTTGTTCCAAATTTAGAGAGTAAAATACATCCAACACACATTATTAAAAATGTAGGCTCTGCTTTTCTATTTTTTAAGCATTCAAATGTAAATACACCCAATGTAATATAAATCAAATATTGTAAAACAGTATAAATATCTATTGCAGATGATGTTGAGTATCTTCCATTTGCAAGATAACTTAAATAATTTTGTCGAATTATACCTCTTGCAACTAATAATTGTATTAATGAGGAACCAAAATATAATATTATAAATACTAAGCCACAAAACAAAATTCCTTGCATGATTTTAACAACAGGTTGCTTATTTCTTCCAGCTCTGAGTAAGAAATACATAGGTAAAATCAACACCGTTATCAAAGCTGATGAATGAAAAACAACAGCAATTATTGTAAATAGAATATACTGTTTAATTTTATCATCTGCCAAATATGTCCATGCCAAAAAAGCTATTGGAACTGCTATGCACTGTCTCATTAAATTTAATGATATATTATACAAAAACAAGTTTATTAACAGCATTGCAAACCAAACAGGTGTATTAAATTGTTTTTTGCATCGTTTAAACGCTATATAAAAGAACACTTGTACCAAAATAGCATACACAAAAAAGCCAATATGATAATCCTTAAAAAAGCGAGATAATATGTACGTCAAAAAATAGAATCCAAAATCAGAAAACATTGAGTCCACTTTTGAAATAACATAAGTAATAAAGCTGCCAGACGAAACGGCTTGAGTATAAAATGCTTTTCCATATACCAAAACATCCGTTCCGACACTATCTGCACGACAAGCTGCTATTATAGATGGTATCAAAAGACCAATCACGATTAAAAATCTATTTAATTTTTTATCTTTTATCTTCTCCCCTGCATACAAAAAAACTGTCGAAGATAAAAATACTGATATATATATACTCAACTTCTTGGCTCCTTAAGATAAAAATCTTCCATATTTTTACTGGCACTAATAATATCGTATCCTGCTTGTTCTATTTTTTTAAAATATCTTTTTCGCATATCCATTGTTAAAGGTCTATAACTACATATTTTATCTGCCCAAATCTCAACCGCATCTTCACTTATTGGTAAAAATTCAACTAAATCAGTAACTGCCAACTCTGTTGTTACTCGATCTGAAACTATAGCTTTCAAACCATTAGTCTGCGTTTCAATTAAAACTACCGGAAGTCCTTCATATAAAGATGGAAGTAAAAAACAATCACAAGCATTTAAGACATCTGCCACATCATTTCTAACTCCAAGAAATCGAACTGAATTTTCTAATCCCATATTTTTTGCTAAATTTTTTATACTATCCTCTTCCATTCCACGACCAATAACCAATAATACTGTATCATTTCTTTTTTCTATAACCTTTTTGTATGTTCTAAAAAGAAATGGATAATTTTTTTGACTAGATAATCGTCCAACGATAACCAATACAAGTTTATCTTCTAACGCTAATGTCTTTCTAAGTTGATTTCTTTTCTCTTCATTAAACTTAAATAAATTCGTATCAACTGCATTTTTCATAATAAAAACTTCATTATTTTCATTGGCTGTTTTTCCCCACATATCAATTGCTGCGTCTTGTCCACATGCTAATTTGTCCGTAACATAATGACGAGCAACCATCATTCTAAAAAAACTAGCAAATTTTGATTTTTTGCTGGTAACTTCATTTGCAATATGTGAATGCATACATCTTCTGGGTACATTATATTTTTTAGCAATACGCATAATCACATAACCCATTACTCCCATATGTGTATGAACAACATCATAGTTTCCTTGTTCTATAATATCTTCCATTTTTTTTGTACACTCTTTGGGATTAGATTTATATAGCGGTAATTTATATATATTACATCCCATCTCTCTCAATGGCTTTTCATAAATACCTTCGTCATAATAACTATATATTATGAAATCAAAATGAATCTTGTCATGTTCCATTTGCGAATAATACTCATACAAAAGTTTCGCAATTCCTCCTCCATCTAGAGATGGAAGTTCTTGTAAAACTCTTTTCATAATTATCTTCCTCCATCAATGTTATATAATATCTCCACCAATTATGACCAATCATCAAAAGTTAGCAGACCACATCCACCTGTGACATAAACTGTATTACTTAAAAGAATTCTCACGTTCTTTCCAAAGTGTCAAATTCTAATTGAATTCATATCATAGAAGAATGCTAAATCACCTATTACCAAAAAAGACAGTACACTTCTTACCGAAGTTTGATCTAAGAAACTCGACATGCAACCATCAATTCCATATATTCTTATATTTGCGTATACTTTAATATTGGGTTTGAGTGTACTGTAATTCGTAATTCTAATAGTTCCATTTATTGCAAAGTAAAGCATAGAATCAAAAGATATTAACTCAACAATACTCTTAATCACATAAACACTCGAATATTCAAAATCTGCGTAGTTCTATATCTCATTATAATATATTCTGTCATTTTTCTATGATTGGTTACTTTTCCGATTTATATAAAAAGAACTGCACAGGATTGCATTCAAAAATCGTTGTCAAACTAGTAAATAAATCAGCAATTCTTCCGTCTTCCTATATTGTTTTCTCCACCATTCTGGAAAATATTACCTAAAACTAATTTTGTATTCAATCATCTTTGCCCCCCCCGAATCACTTTTAGCTTAATAAGAATTTCTTTTAACTTGAGCTTATAGTATGCTTTAGGTGAACACTTCGAGATAGCTTTATAAAAGCCCTTATCTAAATTTGCAAAAAAAATCTTTCGTGTTTCTGGTGCAATAGACGGATGTCTTAATTGATGATTAGCTTCAACCGCCTTAGTTAAATCAACTTCTTTTAATTGCATTCCAGAGTTTTCCACAATATCTAACCCTTTCTGCGTTTGACATAGCAACAGTGAAATACCATTTCTCTTCTCGTCATCTGACAAGTCACTTCCCCATGAATCACCAATCGTTACATCTGCTACCCGTTCTATTGTAGCATACTGACAGGAGTAACAATTTTCAGTATAATCCAATGATTTCAAGAAAGCATATGTATACATATCCTGAGTTCCCTTAGGTGTTAATGTTTTATACGCTTGTCCGATATGCTGTGACGATAATCCAAATTTTGTTTTGTTTCTGAATCGAATCTTTGATAATTTCTTTATGTCAACTCCCTTTTCCTCTAAAGCCATATTCAATATGCGAGGAGACGGGCTTCCATGACAGATCAGATCGACTGTATACAGATGTTCTTTACTTGCGTTTGGCAATATTGCTGTTGAATTTTTCATTGCCGCCACTTGGCAAGGTAATCCTATAAAAAGGACTTTATCGCCATTTTTTAATTTTTCTATAACTTTAGCATAAATTCCAAGTGGATTACTCTTTACATATTTAGATCCAGAAAAATTGATAAGTTCTTCAAGTTTATTTGTAATCTCAAAGACAAACTCACCTTGTCTAAAAAGACATGTAGCTACATAACCGCCGTTCTCCACAAAATACTTCATCAGAGATGATGCTGCTCCACCAGAAGAAGCATCATCTCTGATCTTTTCTGTGGCCCAGCCCTCTTGCCATGCAATAGGTTTAAACTTTTTAACTATTTGATTGTTTGGGCATACTTTCTCACACATTCCACAGTTAACACACCTATTTTCATCAATAACTGCATTATATGCCACCAAACTATCCTTAATAGATATAGCGTTTTTCGTACACTTTCCAATACAGGCCATACATCCTGTACAAGAATTTTCTCTACACACAGTTTTCATTTTTATCCTCGCCGCACTTTCTTTTTCATACTACTTTTTATAATATTTTTAAATCCATCACTTCAACTTCGTACAAAATAAGCAAATGTCATTTCATGTTCAAGTCATTTTTTCTCTAATTTTCTTAACACATAATTTATTATCTCCCTATCTACAACTTTCTTTCAAAAAATCAAGTGTTCGTTTTCTTTCTTTTGAAAGAACTTCATTTACATATTCATAATTAATTACATCATAACTGAAGTCTCTTTCTCCTACTGCCCGATGCTTTGTTCCCGTCAATTCAAGAATACTACTAATTCTCGTGCTATATTTTCCTGGATAAAAAGCATAAAAATCTTTATTAAAGTTTAATGAAAAAGCCACACAATGAAATGAATCTGTGATTACACTTTCCGCATTATAAATTAGTGACAAAAATTCTTCTACACTAGGACTATATTTCATTTTTCCCTGATTCTTAAAATGATTTAAGTAATAACTTACACGTATAATTTTACATTTCTTTTCCTTCGCCAACTTTTCTGCAAATTCTTCTAACTTATCATTTGGATTCAGTTTATAAATCAAAATATATTTACCATTATTCGCATCTGGAGCAATCAATGGTTTCCAATCCTCTAAACTTAATCCTAATGTAGGATCTAATACCTGCTGAACTGATTCATATCCTAATTTCTTTATTAATTTTACCGCTGAGTCTTCTCTAACTGAAATTGCAGAATATTTTAATACAGCATTTTTTGTTTGTTCTAATTCTTTCTCTGGTATTTCATCCATCCCTATGCTTATTGCATACCCAATTCTTTTTTTCTCTGCAGGTGCAAATTCTAAAAAATACGCAGGAAGAAACCCTCCATTATACTCGCTATTCCAAGTTTGATCACTTCCCGTACAATAAATATCAGCTATTGGCGGATTCGTTTTTAACTCTTCAAACGAACTATAACGTTTAGTCATAGAAACTTTTTTTCTCAAAAATTCCTCACTAAATTTTCTTCTTCGCTTATTCTCTATTTTTTTACTAATTATAAATAATGCTTTTTTAACAGGTTTTTTTTCATACCCTTTTGCAACTATTCCTGCTTTTATTTCTTCTGTTTCACTTGCGTTTGGTCTAACATAATCAATTACTTCTGTTTCTAAACCTAACTTTTCAAAGACTTTACAAGTGGCATAAGTTTGCAGTAATGAACCATAATGCCAAATATAATGTAACGTAATTATATCAATCTTCATTGTCTCTTTAATTTACCTTTCTATTTCCATCACAAAAATTATACACTTTAAGAAATATCCCTTTGCCCAACATAAGAGAAACTATCTTAACCTTGTCATTTAATGGCACACGATTTGATTTCAAAAGTTTATGTCTATTTTTTTTAATAAATAATAGAATTCTATTTTGATATTCTAAAAATGCCTTATCTCCGTTATTTAAAATTTGCTGCAAATTTTTCAAATATGTATGAGCTTGTAAATCTAATATCTCATCACTACTTCCTGGCCATCTTGAAAACAAATACTCTGACACTTCATCTGCCACATCTAAAACACTCAATGTTTTAATTGAACAATCATCATGCATTATTGACCCCAAGCGTTGTATATAATAATATAATTTGGCATCACTATAAGCAACTCTTGTTGCCTTCGAAAACACATGATATGTAGTTGCATAATCTTCATAATTTTGGCCTTTAGGAAAACGAATATTTTTCCACAAAGAAACATCATATAATTTTCCCCAACTTGTATGTGTAGCTTCTCTTCTGAGCAACATCATTCTAATTGCTTCTTCTGTACTTACACATTTCTCTATATTTATAGGAAATTTATGAGGTTCTTCTTCTTCAAGTAATAACTGTCCTTGAACCATACAAATTTGAGCATTTTCTTTTACTATTAAATCATACATATATTTTAAATAATTATTATCAATGTAATCATCACTATCAATAAATGTTACATATTTTCCCGAAATACGTTCTAAGCCATAATTACGTGCATCTGATAATCCACCATTTTTTTTATGATAAGTTTTTACCCTAGTATCTTTTTCAGCATATTTATCACATAATTGAACGGTTGAATCCTTGGCACCATCATCAATAAGTAAAACTTCAAAATCAGTAAAACTCTGATTAAGAACTGAATTCATACATTTATCTAAATATTTTTCAACATTATATGCTGGAATAACTACACTGATTGTTGGCATTAAATCACCTCTTTATATCTATTTAACATATCAAATATACTTATGCTTATTCATCTTATTCAATATCTTCACTGTAAAATTGAAACCAAAATAACTTAGTAAACACGCCCCTCTTACCCTGATACTAGCAGAGGAATCTTTAATTAATTTACCTCGAATTTTTTTAATATTATTAATTATAATTTTCTTTTCTGGAATATCTTCATTTATTTGTGCTAATATATGAAATTGTGCAGCAAAATATCTACTTCGAGCTGCTGCTACAAATTCTGGATAATTTTTTTCAATATCATCCAACATCATTTGAGATGTTACGATGCAATCCATTTTTTTCGGAGTAAACTTCTCATTTTCAATACTATTTTCTCTAATCTGGTATCTATATAATTCCTCTGATGTATATGCAACTTTGTTACACTTCAACAAAGCCTTATATGTTGTTGGAATATCTTCATGAATTAAACCTTCCGGAAACGTAACATCTTTAAGCGTATCCAAACGATACAACTTTCCCCATGCTGCAACATCAAACTCCTTTTGATATAACATACTTTTAATTGCATCTGAAAAATCATAGCACTTTTCTTTAATGCAATCTTGACTATGTAAATGCACAACACCTCTCGTTTTCGTAAAAACAGAATTCTGGCATACCGCAACTTCCGCTTGATACTTATGCAACAATTTTAATAAGTTTTCTACAAATTTTTTTTCAAGCACATCATCGCTATCTACAAATGTAATGTAGTCACCCTTCATTACCTGCATTCCAACATTACGTGCACTCGATAAACCACCATTTTCTTGATGAATCACTATAATTCTATCATCATCTTTAGCCAATGCATCACACATTTCTCCGCATTTATCTGGCGATCCATCATCTACAAGAATAATTTCCAAATTAGTATGTGTTTGATTTTGAATACTTGTTACACAATCAAGCAAATCATCTTCAACCTTATATATTGGTACTATAACTGACACCAATTCATGTTTTTTTTCTTCCATTAATATTTTCCTTCAATAATATCCGTATATAATCTAATATACTTTCTCTTCATTGCCTCTGTGTTATAAATTTCAAGCACATCTTGATATGCTCTCTCTGGAAGTTCTTTAGGGAACTTCTTCATAGCTGCTTTTATATGTTCAGCATACTGCTCTGCCTTATCACACACATATCCATTGATACCATCGTGAATAACACTTTTATTTCCCATTGTATTACTAACAAGAATTAATTTCTTAATGTACATATTTTCAATAAGGCTCATTGCAATAGCTTCCCCAAGACTGCATAGTACAAATGCATCAGCACCTTTTGCCATAGCTAAAGCTTCCTTACGAGGTTTCCAACCAGTCACTTCAATATTAGGAGCAGTCAATTCGTTTTCAAGTTCACCATTACCAATCCAGATAAATCTTGCATCTGGCACCAATTCTGCAATCCTGTTAAAAAGCTGTGGTTGCTTCTGAACGCACGCCCTACCAAGTGTAAATACTGTAAACTTATCATTTTTGACAGGCTTAATTCCATCAAGAGAAGCAGAAAGATCTGCAAGATTCACACCAGTTTCAACATAAGCAGTTCTCTTCGAAAATTTCTTTGCTTCTTCATCTTCACTTTCACAGCAGGTAAGTGTTAATGCTCTATTTCCAAGAACTTTTTCGGCAAATTTATATACCTTGCTCTTCTTCCCTGGTCCCATAAGAATATGAGCATAACCGTGTGGCGTATAGACAACAGTATTATTCTTTCCCTTATATGCAAGCCGACCTAAACCGCCTGCAACCGAAGAATGCAGATGAATTACATCCGGCTTTACTTTTTTTTCAATCTGACGAAGTTCTTTAATTGCTGCAATATCGCTTTTTAAGTTAATCAATCCATTAACACCAACATTTTTCATCTCAATTAAATGCACTTTCTTATTCAGAAAATCTTTGTAGTTCTTAGGTGTCTGCGGTCTAAGTGAATACGCCAGATATACATCAAATTCTTCCGACATATCATTACAAAGCTGCGATACGTAAGTAAATACGCCTCCTCCAAAAGCCTCACAAACCATTAAAATTTTCTTCTTTGCCATATTTACTCTCCCAATTCTTTCTCACACTTATTCAACACAGCTGCAATAACTTGATCCATATCATAATATTTGTACTCACCAAGACGGCCACCAAAAATTACTTTATCCTCTGCTTCAGCTAATTTCTTATATTCGCTATACAATAATCCATTCTTGGCATCGTTAACTGGATAATATGGCTCATCGCCTGGTTTCCATTCACTACTATACTCACGACTGATGATAGTCTTAGGAAGATCATTTCCATTCTCATCTTTGCCAAACTCGAACCATTTATGTTCAATGATACGAGTCCACGGTGTCTCACAATCGGTATAATTAACCGCAGCATTTCCCTGGAAATTTGGCTTATCCAGAGTTTCCGTTTCAAAACGAACAGAACGATATTCCAATGTTCCAAGTTTATAACCAAAATAAGCGTCAATTGGTCCAGTATATACAATTTTATCAGCCATAGCATCTAGCTCTGATTTATGTTCAAGATAATCAGTATCCAAACGAACCTCAATACCATCCAGCAGATTAGCAATCATTTTTGTGTAACCACCTATAGGAATGCCTTGATATAAAGCATTAAAATAGTTATTGTCAAAGGTCAGACGTACCGGTAATCGCTTAATAATGAAAGCCGGTAAATCTTTACAATCACGTCCCCATTGTTTTTCGGTGTAACCCTTTATAAGTTTTTCATAAATATCACGTCCTACAAGAGAAATAGCTTGCTCTTCCAAATTCTGTGGATCGCCAGTGATTTCTCTACGCTGCTCTTCAATTTTTTCAGTTGCTTCTTCCGGTGTTACAACTCCCCACATCTTGTTGAATGTGTACATATTAAACGGAAGAGAATAAAGTTCACCTTTATAATTAGCAACCGGAGAATTTGTAAAACGATTAAATTCTGCAAACTGTGTAATATAATTCCATACTTTTTTATTGTTAGTGTGAAAAATATGTGCACCATACTTATGCACATTAATGCCCTCGATTTTTTCAGTGTAAATGTTGCCCGCAATATTACAACGTTTATCCACAACTAAAACAGACTTTCCATGTGCTTTAGCTTCATGAGCGAAAATTGCTCCATAAAGGCCAGAACCCACTACTAAATAATCAAATTTTTTCATAATTACTCCTTCAATTATTAATGTTTATTTTCCTTAAAAAATATTTTGTATCTATAATCACATCCGGTAGGATGATACTTTTCTTTTTATATTTATAACTTATCTAATATCTTTTCTTGCGGTTTGATTTCTACTTTCAGAAATCAAACCGCTGATTGATATTTACATTACATTGATCCATCTTTTCTAAGAACTACCATCACTGTTCTAAACAATATTTTTATATCTAGCCCAATATTCCAGTTTGTGATATACTCTTTATCAAGACGAACTACTTCTTCAAAATCGGTAATATCACTTCGTCCGCTTACCTGCCACATGCCAGTGATTCCAGGCTTAATTGCCAGCCTTGCACGATGGTGAAGCTCATACAGATTCGTTTCTGAAATCAAGGGTGGGCGAGTACCTATAATCGACATATCGCCTCGTAATACGTTAAAGAATTGCGGAAATTCATCTAAACTTGTTCGTCTGATAAAATCACCGATTCCTGTCTTATGTGTCCCATCTGGAAGTATCTTATTTCCGATAACACGAGGATCGAAGTCCAGTTTAAACATCTTTCCATCTCCAAGTTTGTTATCTTTCATAAGCTCTGCTTTACGTTCTTCTGCATCCATATACATACTTCGGAACTTGTACATTTTAAATTTCTTTCCATTCTTTCCTACTCGTTCCTGAGCAAAGAAAATTGGTCCCGGTGATGCAATATAAATTGCCGGTCCGATAAAAATACAAATGATTCCGGTAAAAATACATCCAACTAATCCACCCGCAATATCCATTAAGCGTTTTAACATTAACTGTCTGGTTGATGCATAATTGATACTTGTCGTAAGGACTGTGTAATCACCAACCTTTTCCACAAACTGTTTTTTCCCTGGCACACTTGTAATCTTTGCAAGATTAAGATGAATGGTTACTCCTGTCTCTGATAACTGCTCAATTAACTCTGCCGGATACGGAAGAACTTCTGAAACAACAACCAGAACTTCGTCAATCCATTCCTGACATACATACATTGCTACAGTCTCTTCGTTGGCAACTACCGGAACTCCATGAATTTCTCTTCCAGTCCAGTCCGCATCAATTACAGCTACACCAGCCAATGAGAATCTGGCATAATTGTTTTCCTGCATACTTAACACTACTTGTTCAGCCACATCTTCTGATGTTACAATTAGTAGTTTACGTTCTCCGCCATCCTTCATCTGTTTTCGCAGAAGTTTTTTCCAAAGTTCTCTGACAATATACGTCATTACTAAATAAATTATTATGGTCAGCATCAATGTTAATCTTGAAAAGTCCTGTCCCTGCTGAAGCAGGAATAAATATAAAACTGCCAATGCACCTACCATAATCGCATGATTTAACGTAACTACAAAATCACGATAGTATCCCCTCTTTAACACGCTTTTCATGGTGCCATATGCAAAAATCATAACCAGATCTGCCAGTTCAAGGAAAACTGCCATATTGCGATAAATAATGATTTCATATGGATTAAATCCATATCCGCTAATTGCATATGCCAGAACATACGCTAATTGCAAACAGATCATGTCTAAGATTATAAAATCTGTGTGTTTTAACCATCCTTCAGAATCTTTTCTATACATAGATTTTTTTCTTTCCCCTTCCATTTTTTTGTAATCTATTTGTTAATCTACAATCGTCCCCACAATTGTAGAGATTGCCTTCAAATTTGAGTGATTTAAAACTAGATAGGATTATTGCTACACAAAGAAGAGCATTAATCCGGAATATGTTAAGATTTGTTGAGATATGTAATTCCGTCCATAGCCATGCCCCAAACACAAGTAAGCAGCACATGGGAATCACATTTTGAATATTTAGATATGCGATATAAGAATTTCGATATTCAGTTTTCTTTTTCTTTTCATTCCCATTAATATGTACTGGGGTATCCATCGTACACTTTCGTTTTGATATTCCAAGCATTTCATATCTCCCTTACTGTACCCCCCCCGACAAAATCGAGGGCTACTTTCTTATCTCTTTTTTCTCATTTATTTCTTATATTTTTCTCCAACGACAGATAACCTGTGAACGTCTTTCGAGGGACATTCGCAGGCTCAGCCATTACCTTCCTATTATTTATGATTCTCATTTACTTATTTATGATTGGGTCAAAATAAGCATCCAGGAAACCACTTTATTATATATATTCCCGCTGGAAATACGATTGGTTTCCTCTAATGATAAATCATAAGAATCATACTAAGGAACCTAGCTAAGCCAGCGAAAACCCTGTAAAATCAAGCTTTTTCTCGGTTGGCTCTATTATACCGCTGACTCCCACTAGTATGTTGAAGAATTGTGGGAATTCATCCAGGCTTGTTTTCCTGATGAACTGCCCGATTCCGGTTTTCTTCTTTCCGTTTGGCAGCACCTTATTGCCTATGATTCTAGGATCGAAATCCATCTTAAACATCATTCCGTCGCCCACTTTATTCTGTGCCGCAAGCTCCTTCTTTCGCTCCTCGGCATCCATATACATGCTGCGGAATTTATACATCTTGAACTTTCTGCCGTTTCTGCCGACTCTCTCCTGTGAGAAGAATATCGGTCCCGGCGATGCTATGTATATCATAGGTCCCACAAATATCATGATGATAAGTGTGAACAGGCAGCCCACCAGTCCTCCGACTATATCCATGCCCCTCTTTACCAGAAGTGCGCTGGGATTTGCATAGTTCTCGCTTGATGTAACTACTGTGTAGTCGCCTATCTTTTCTATCTGCTTGTAGCCACCCTGGGCTGTACCATTTTTTGCTATTCCTGTATGTACTGCAATTCCCATCTCTAGGAATATATCTGCCATTTTTTCAGGATATTCATCCTCGCTGCAAGGCGGAATGAGTACCTCATCCACCCATTCATCGCACGCATAGTCTACTATGCCATCGTGATTCGCAACTATCGGTATGCCGCATATAGTCTCACCCTTCATGTCTGTATCCAGTGAAGCTGCTACTATCTTTGTATAGCCTATACAGCTTTTCTCCACTGTGCACAGTGTATCTCGAAGTATTGCATCAGGTGCTATGACAAACAGTGATTTCTTAGATGCTGCAAAGTCCTTTTTCTTAAGGAAGCTCTTGAGCGCAAGTCTTGCTACATATGTTATTGTCACATAGATTGGAAACATAATATAAAATGATAATCGCGAGTATATATCAGCCATCTGTGTGGTGAACAGAAACAGTGCTGTCGCCAGAAATACAAGCACTGCATGCTTACAGGTCGATATAAATTCATCCAGATATCCGCGTTTTAGGACATTCTTGAATGAGTCTTCCATTATCTCCACACAGAAATCTATCAGAAGGAATGCTACACCCAGTATACGGTAGTCCTTGTCCACATATGGGTTATTAAAGCCGAAGCGTATCACATATGAAATAAAAAATGCTATAACAATACATGCGATATCTATAAACATAAAGTCTATATGCTTTGTCCATCCTCTGCCTTTCTTTCTGTACATTCTTTCCAAATTCTCCTTATTGTATCTTTTATTTTCCCTATACCCACTCCGAGGGAGGTACCTTTGTACCCCCCCCCGAATATTTTTAGTCTATTTTGTTTTTTGTATGTTTATTCGGATTAGCGTATCTTTTGTTGTATCTAATTGGTTTTTCAATGACTTATTTTCACCTTTTTTTTATTCATTGTCAATGAATATTAGGTTTTCTTTACAATTTTTGACATATTCGCCAATCTGTATAGTATTATCAGCTCAATATTATACATTATTTATATGTCATTCTGCTTATTTTTCCTCAAACAGCCTCTGCTTCCTCTCTATCATCTCATCAATCCTTGCGATATACTGCCCTACATCCTTGACATTCTCGCATCTGTCGATGCGGTGTGTGCCATCCGGATTCGGTACGGGCCAGACACGCTTGGTGCTTGCTCCGGCTACTGAAAAGTAGTCGGGGATTTTTCTATCATACCTAAAAATTAAGCGCTTACCTTTATGGCACTCTTTCTTTAATAAACGTCGTTATTATCTTTTCATATCCCTCTGGATCTTTTTTATAATTCTCTGCATGCCCTGCACCATGAACTATATAAATTTCTTTACTGCTTTTACAACTATTATAAATTTCTTTTGCCATATATAATGGTGCCAAGTTATCCATATCACCATGAATAATTAAAATCGGAATTTTTGTCTGTGATACCGCCTTACAAGCATCAGCCTCTTTTAAATTAAATCCTCCCCAAAGCTTTATTCCCACATCTGCAAAAATTTTGAATACCTCTACTGGCATTCCTTTAGGCAAATGGCTCTTACAATTTAACTCTAACATTTTTGTTGATGTTGTAAATCCACTATCTTCAATAATTCCACAAACAGAATCTGGAAAATCCAAATTACTACTCATTGTGACCACTGCTCCACCCATTGAAATTCCCATAAGAAATATCGGTGTTTCTCTTCCAAAATGTTTTGCAGCCCAATTAGCCCAATCTACACAATCATAACGTTCCTTCACTCCCAATGTAAAAATATTTCCTTCACTTTCATCATGCGCACGCATACTAACAAGTAAAACATTCCATTTTTCTTTCTGCGCAATTTTATAAATCGGCACACCATCCACGTAACTATGACCTCTAAACCCATGAAAGAAGATTACTAATGGAGCATTCTTCTTTCTCTCATAATAATGACCTTCCAACTTTGTTCCATCAGAAGCCAAGATAACAATTTTTTCATTATTTTTTTGCTTTATTTTATATGCTTCGGTAAGCCACTCATATTGCTCATCATCTGCTGTTCCCAAATCTGGCCATGCTGTTTCTCTTCGTTCACAAATTTTTTGGAACACTAATTTACTTCCTACCCCCAAAATTATTATCGAAAAAATAAACATTATAATAACTACTGCAACAATCTTTTTCATTTTCACTGATTTCTCAGTTATTGCAAGTTGTTTTACTCTTTGCTTCATAAACATCACTTTCCTTCAATATTTATCACATCTCAGCCGAACATAAGATCGTTGCCTGCTGCTCACCACGAAGAGGTGTGTGATTATTACGAGCAGCGCAGGGAGCTACCGCTCCCAGTATATCACAAGTCTGCAAATAAATCAGCCTTGTACACGCCATTCTCCAGCATCTTCTTGAAGCTGTCCTTT
>OICY01000014.1_pt1 | contig 130014 bp, 110 predicted proteins | sample 1581441 | NCBI WGS metagenome assembly OICY01 (sample SAMEA3882514, study PRJEB24775) | human gut metagenome | biome: human-associated habitat; feature: intestine environment; material: feces | place: Netherlands | collected 2009/2010 | reverse complement strand
GGAGCCGATGAAGCCGCAGCCGCCGGTGACGACGATGCGCTTGGGCTCGAAGGTGGTATCGGACATGGAGCTCCAATCATGAAGACATGCAAATCAAAAAACGGGCAGCTTGACTCGCATTAAAACCTAAAAGCGAATCGACAAACCTACTCAAGGGTAGGGCATCGTTCCATAATGAGATACCGAAACAAGGGGATGCCAAAAGTGTTCATAAATCAAGCCAGGCGCTCGAGGGACAAGCCCGAAGGCGTGAGCAATGCAAAGCTGTTCAATTCGGGATTCCTGATAATGAAAGCGCAGGAGCGCGCATCATTCGTAAAGCCCACGAACTCGGTGTCCCGAGAATCTGGATCGCTCTCATCCACAAGCTTTCGAACATAAGCGACCAGCTTGTATTGCCCAGGGTTAAGCACATCAAGAGGCAGGGAGAATTTAGCGGTCCCCTTCCCTCCCTCGACAGGGATGTCCTCGGAGTAAAACGGAAGGCCGCCGCGCTTCAAATCATGCAACATAACAGCAAGGAAGACGCTGTCTATTCCCTCGACATCGTACTCAATAGAAAAGGTGAAAGGACTACGACCATCGCAAACCAGAGGAGACTCGGGAACAATCGAAAGGCTCCTCACAATCTCATTTAAGCCGACTTCATATCCATCTGCAGAGACTCCGGCCTCGCATACCTTAGAGTTCTCAATGGAGTACCGATCCGCAACGTCATCCTTATTGCCAGAGACAACAATCTCACCATCTTTAATGAGAATGGCTTTATTGCAGTACTTCTTAACCGCATCCATGCTGTGGGTCACGAGGATCACTGTTTTAGTTGGGTCCTTTTTGACCTTGGCAAAAAAGGTGTCGCATTTTCGCTGAAAAGCCTCATCGCCAACAGCCAAGACCTCATCGAGCACAAGGATGTCACCACGAGCCTGGATAGCAACGGAAAAGGCCAAGCGGACCTGCATGCCCGAAGAGTAGTTCTTCAGCTTTTGATCCATGAAGTCCTCAAGCTCGGCAAACTCGACAATGTCGTCGTACATCTCATCGATTTCAGAACGAGAGAAACCGAGAAGCGCGCCGTTGAGGTACACATTTTCTCGTCCCGTGAGTTCAGGGTTAAAGCCAACGCCAAGTTCGATAAAGGGGACGAGCTTGCCATCAACCGCAATTGACCCACGCTCGGGTACGTAGATTTGGGAGATGAGCTTGAGAAGGGTCGATTTACCGCTGCCATTGCGTCCAACAATGCCAAAAAAGTCACCCTGATGCACCTCGAACGAAATGCCCTTAAGTACCTGCTGCTCGCGATACCCCTTTATGCCTTTAGTCCAGTTGATGAGGAGTTGTTTCAGCCCCGATGCCTGCTCGGTGGGAAGACGAAAGGACTTCTCAACGTTCTCAACTTTGAGAACGACTTTGGTGTTTTCATCGGAAACCATTACATCACCTCCGCAAACTTAGGGCTGTGCTTCTTAAATACGTGAATGCCCCAAAACAGGAGAACAAAGGTAAGCACAACGGGAATCATCTGGAAGAAGATATTACCCGAGAGCTCCCAAATAATCGGGGTGGTTGCAGGGGCAATAAGATTGTGTCGAATATCCTGAATGATCTGGGCGGCGGGATTGAGCAACATGAGCTTCTCGACAAGGAGACCGGCGCCAGGGGCAACCTCGGCGAGCTTTTGCTCAACCATCGAAAGAGGATAAATGATAGGAGTGGCGTAAAAGAGGCCCTGAAGGACAACCTCCCAAATATGCTGCGCATCACGATAATACACGTTAAGCGTGGACAGCAAAAAGGCAACTCCCAGGGAGAGCAGGTAAAGCTGCACCAAGTTAAGCGGCAGCCACAACACATTGGCAGTGAACTGCACCCCGGAAAGAATACAAGCAACCACCACGACACCCAGGTTGATCAGCATGCAGATAAGTGCATTGATAGTTGCCGAAACAACGATGATGTACTTAGGAAAGTTGACCTTTCGAAGAAGGTCACCCCGGGAGATGATTGACGACAAGCCCATGCTGGTTGACTCGGTAAAGAAATTCCACATGCTAATACCGAGGAGAAGCACCAGAGGAAAAGTGTCGGTGCCATCGGAAAACCGCAGGAATTTAACGAACACGACGTACATGACACAAAAGAGCATCAGCGGCTTGAGAACCGACCAGGCGATACCAAGAAAAGACCCTTGATAACGGAGGAGAAAATCGGTTTTGACGAGCTCTTTCAGAATGATAAAGGACTCGTGATAGCGCTCTTTCAACTTCTCAAACAAAGGAGACCCATCCTAACGAAATGATACGTATCGACTAGTAGTCGAGGTTCTGGTTGACGAACTCGCCGGCGGCGACGCGCTTGAGGTGCTTCCCGTACTCGGACTTGCCGTAGCGCTCGGCGCAGGCCGAGAGCGTCTCTCGGTCGATCCAGCCGTTCTCGTAGGCGATCTCCTCCAGCACGGACACGGGCATGTCCTGGGAGCGCTCGACGGCGCGGACGAACTCGCCCGCCTCGTGGAGGGACTCCATGGTGCCGGTGTCGAGCCACGCGTAGCCGCGGCCGAGGGTCACCACGGACAGCAGCCCGTCCTCCAGGTACATGCGGTTGAGGTCGGTGATCTCGAGCTCGCCGCGGGCGGAGGGGACGACGCGCTTGGCGCGCCCGCACACGTCGCCCGGGTAGAAGTACAGGCCGGTGACGGCATAGGAGCTCTTGGGGTGCTCGGGCTTCTCCTCGATGGAGACGGCGTTGAAGTCGGAGTCGAACTCCACGACGCCGAATCGCTCAGGGTCGTCGACGTGGTAGCCGAACACGGTGGCGAGGCCCTTCGTCTCGGCGTTCTCCACCGCGCGGCGGAGGTGCCGTCCCAGGCCGTTGCCGTAGAAGATGTTGTCGCCGAGGACGAGCGCGCAGGGCTCGCCTCCGGCGAACTCCTCGCCGATGACGAAGGCCTGCGCGAGGCCGTCGGGGCTGGGCTGGACGGCGTAGGACAGGTTCACGCCGTAGTCCGACCCGTCGCGCAGCAGGCGCTCGAAGTTCGGAAGGTCGGAGGGGGTGGAGATGATCAGGATGTCGCGGATGCCGGCCATCATGAGGACGGACAGCGGGTAGTAGATCATCGGCTTGTCGTAGACCGGCAGCAGCTGCTTGCTGGTGACGGTGGTCAGCGGGTACAGGCGGGTGCCGGACCCGCCGGCGAGGATGATGCCCTTCATGGATATAGCTCCTTCAGTATGGTCACGTTCCAACTATCTTAACGCCGAACGCCCGAAGGGCGAACCTCGGGCGCTCGGCTTTAGATAAGCTGCATAGCCAACGGCGGGCTTGAAGTTAGAAAGCTACTTCAGCAGCGGGACCTCAGGGTAGTAGCCCATTGTTGCAGCAGGACGATGATAAGGGTCGCCACAGGCGTAATACTTACTCCAGGCAGAACGCAGTTTGCCCTGCTCGCCAATGAATCTCATCATGTTTTTGCCCACAGCATCAGAGCCGCGGCTAAAGGACTCATGGTGATACAGAAGAGCATCCGGAGTATAGACAACCAACTTGTCCAGTTCGCGCACCCGCAAACAATAGTCTACATCGTTGAATGCAACTACAAATTCTTCATTCAGCCCGCCAAGCTCATCAAAGACAGACCTCTTAGTCATCAGGCATGCACCGGTAACGGCGCTTAAATCCTGCACCAGAGAAGCCCTGCGCATGTATCCGGGGTCGTCGCGATCGAGATTCCAGAAAGCATGTCCGGGACTCGCCTCCTCTGCGATGCTCTGGCACTTGACCATAATCACGCCAGCGTGCTGCACCGTGTCGTCGGGATAAAGGAGCTTGGCGCCCACCACTCCAACTTCAGACCGCTGGCAAATGGCAAGCATCGATTCAAGCCATTTGGGTTCAATCACCTCGACATCGTTATTGAGCAGCAAGATAAAATCGCCCTGGGCATCGCGCGCACCATAGTTATTGATGGCCGAGTAGTTGAACTCGCCCTGCCATGTAACAACACGAATATTGTCGTACTGGGCGACAGCCCGCTCATAATATGTGAAGGTCTCCTCCTCCACGCTGTTATTCTCGATGATGATGATCTCGAAGTTACGGTAGTGCGTAAGGCCTTCAACGGAGTCGATGCAACGCTTTAGGACTTTCACACTGTCCTTATTCGGAATCAGGATGCTGATCAACGGATCGCCCACGACCTCATAGGTGACATGATAGAAGCAAGCATTATCGGTCAGCTCAGCCGTCGCAGCTATCCCGCAACGATCAAGATGCTCTTGCAGGGCTCGCCTACCAGCGTCATCGGCATATCCTTTATTGCCGGCACTTTTGGCAGTCGAGGTATCGCTGATTCTCCAGTGATACAAGACATCGGGAATATGGACGATGTTGGTGGTGCGCTCGACAAGACGGAGAAGGAAATCGTAGTCCTGCGCCCCATCAAAGGCAGAACGAAGCATGAGCTCCTTAGCAAAGGACGCTCTAACCGCCAAGAGATGCGTAATGTAGTTATGGCAGCGGAGAAGATCTAGATTGAAATCCGACTTGAAATGAGGCGCAACAAACTCCCCTGCCTCGTTCAAGAAGTCCTCATCGCAATACAGGGCGTCAATTGAGCCATCCTCGTAAATCGCCTCTGCGTAGTAATAGAGCGCAAGGGGATCCAATAAGTCATCGTGATCAAAGAACACAACATAGTCGCCCGTAGCGACCTCGATACCGACATTCGTATTGTCAGAGATACCATTGTTTCCCTCAAGCTCGATCACGCGCACCCGGTCATCGGTAATTCTTGTAAGGGCGTCTTGCAACGTCGCATCCTCAGGACTGGCATTGAGGAGTATGAGTTCCCAGTTTTGATACACCTGGTCGATAACGGATCCAACCATATCTGTCAAAAAGTTAACAGGGGTTCGATAGAGCGGAACGATAACGCTGAACTTAGGACCGACGAGGCCCACGAACTCCTCGCGATTGATTCCAGAAAGGAATCGACCGCGCGCAATGGTTCGACTCTTGTATTCAGGACCTCCAGCGCAACGATACATAGACGGCGAGAGAGTGGCCAGGTAATGAGCACGGGCAGCCGGATCAAGACACAGAAAGCCAGAGCGATTCCCTTTCTGGCTGTCCGCCACAACGCAGTACGTTTTACCGTCATCCGGAACTCGAACCGTGAAAGGCACCTCACGGCGCAGTCCGCCCATCACCGTTACGTCTGCTGGATTGCCAACGCGCAAGGAGGGACAGTCGACTGCCATTCCGTTGCCATCGATCACACGAAGAGAGGCAAAATCATCAGATGGCAAGCAGATTTGGCCCTTAAGAATAAGTTCGCCCTTTTGAGGGGCGGAGATAAGGGCTTTAGGAGTTAGATGGATCTGATCCGCATATGTCGACAGGTCGATATCTCTCATAGAAAGAGCACGATCATTTGCGAATCTGTAGTTAAAGCGAGAGGCCCACTTGATGACAAACCTAGAGAATGTTTTTCGCGCTACCGCAATAACCCCCCCATTGGCATCGAGCTCCTCCATCTCAACCGTAAAGCAACGTGTGTCCAAAAGAGGGACGACGACGACGAAGTTCGCCCAGCTGTCATCATGACTATCTTGTTCATAAGCTGCTATTGGAAGATGATTTCCAAATTCTGACTTTGATGAAAAACGGATATCGCTGACAGAGCAAGGCCTCTTGAACCCAAGAGAAACATAAGCAACACCGCGACCACGACAAATGCCATAGCAACGCATCAGCATAAAAGCTCCTTTATAAATAAGGCGTTCGTTGAAGCCTACGGAAGTGTAATGGCAACCGAGAGAATTCTCATAATGTAAACCATGTTGAGGATAGAGAAACCAACAATGACAAGAGTAGCAGGCCTGGCCAGGCTCACATGCACTCTTTGCGATCTAAAGGCCATCAGCATGAGAGGCAAAACCGGAAGAAAATAGCGACCCTGTACGCCCAATATCAATTGCTCAGTATCGAACGTCCAGCCAAGACACATTGACATCATTACGCCCAAGACAACGATCAGGAAAATGGCGCAAAACAATACCCTCTGCCAACCGGGCAGACAATTAGACTCATGGGCATTAGGCTGGAGAGCGATCAGAAGAAGCACGGCATAAATCAGTATAAAAAACTTGGGAGCCTCCAAATCCTGCTGTAGCCACCCGAGACTTCCACCAAACATCGTGAAAAGATAGTAATCAGCAAAATGGTCAAGTGAAGCGAATAGCAGTTTGAATAGATGCAAAGGATGCGCGAGGAAATAACCGAGCTCATAAAAATGACCCGCCTCTGCACCGCGATAGTCAAGACCACTTGAGGCGGACGCCATCGCCCCGACAGACGCAGCCCTCATAACAAAGAGGGAGAGAGCGGCAGCTGTGAAAACAGCGAGCTTCGAAACGATCGCCACCTTCTTAGAGGAAAACTTACTCGAGGGAATACATAGCACCAGCAACAAAACGGACGCATAGACCACTTTCAAAGGCGCAACCACCGCAGAGAGTAGTGAGAGCAGCAGCATTGAACGCATGCCAATAAGACCCTCACTATGCATCAAATGCAGCAGATAGGAAATCAGGAGAATAGTCAGGCTGATAATTCCAGAATCGTAAGAGAAGGAGGAGGCAAGGTGCAAAGACATAGGCAGAAGGGATGTGCCTACAATCGCAAGCTTACCAAACACGAAAGGCATAAGCCTAACGGAAGCGAGAATGGTAATTACAAATTGGAGCGCTGCAAATAGACGGCCAAAATAAAATACACCCAGGCCATTCATTCCAAACAACCTAGCGATAAGAACTCCAACAACAGAACCAATTTTAGCGAATGCATTTTCGGAGCCGACAGTAAACTCATAGCCCCTTACCTCATGTTTACCCCCTTCATGAGACATAGGAAAACTCGAGGCCTCCTCAATCGCAGCGAAATCGGATATGCCAATCCGAGACATATCTCCAGCGTTTTTCGAAAAGAGATCGTACAGCTCATAGTCTTCATTCCTCATTAGAAATACCGAGGAATCAGAAATGTCGGAATCACCGGTAAAAAAGCCCGCCATCCAGTATGAGGAGCAGAAATGATGAAACTCATCGGGGACCGAGAAAGGAGGGAAAGCAAATGCAAACACAACACATGAAAGAGAGAGGACCATTCCGAATGCACGCAACAAATCCGTCTCGAAATGAGCTCGACCAGAAAGATACGCGTGCAACATAACAGCGGCAAGCAAAGCCATTGCCAGAAATAAGACAAACATGCTCCCGGAGTCGTTCACTGCATACCAATATAAGCCGCATACCGTCAATCCGAGAAATAGAAGAGCAGAGAGAAGAAGTGGCTTATGGCCCTCCGGTGCACTCATCAACTTATACACTGGGAAATCCAACCCCCTCATTTTTACAAGCTGTTACTATTCTGACTCGTCCCATATACCCGATTCACAATTTTTGCGATAGGGCCAGGCCAAAAACGCTTCAGCATCTGAAGGTCCTCAAATCCCCTAGTGTTGTCCTCGATTAAAGCCGTGGTTTCCGAGCCCTCATGAATCCTGTGGCGCATCAACAAAGTGGGAATATATACAAAATCTCCCTCGAGCCTAGAGAATCTCTCCCACGCATCCCAATCCAAATCACACTTCATCTCATTGCGAAACAATGGACTTGGAAGGTTTGGTAGACAGAATGTAACAGATGGGCAGCAAATCGAAGATCCAAGAGACAAAATCCTACGCCGCACGAAGGCCGAAGACTGGAGGCTCCTCACTTTAAGGGGCGACAACAAGATGCGCTTGATGCTGAGCAGTTTTGATTCATCACAATTCCGCCCATCACGAACTTCGCCGTAGTTGGTAAATGAAATCAAAGGGGAAGACGATTGGTTCATAGAATCCAACACGTGCTCTGCAAACTCGGACAAATACAAGTCATCCTGATGCGCAATAGTAGCAAGAGGTGTGTCACAGTGCCCAATCGCGCAATTCCAGTCATGCGAAATGCTCGGCTCACCATCATTTACGAACAAGGGAAGGTCGTACTTGGCGGCGATGGAACGGATGTATTCGTTCGGGGTTGAAGTCGAAACAATCACGTTGGTTTTAGTTGTTTGTGAAAGAAGAGAGTGAACGCAGTCTGCAAGATGAGGTGACTCACCGTAAGCGCACAAGACAAAAGTGTGATCTTTAGGAAGGTAGTTGGGCATATGAACAATTCCTCTATTTAATATCAATTCCGTTGCGCTCGATCTTATGCTCTAGTAACGCGATTTTTTGAGTCAGCCTGCTAATTGATACGGACTGCCGGCTCACAATAGAACTCAAATTAAGGGACACGCACATCAAAACCAGCGCCGCGCAGAAGAAAATAAAATTAGAGGCATTAGTGAAGCCGCATAGACTCGCAAAACGAAAAAGCGGCTGAGGGAAAATCGCAAACACCAGCACTCCAAGAGCGATTGCAAGCCATAGAAGCGAATAGCGCAGAAGCAGCTGCTTCCTTTTGACAAGATAAATCGTATAGATAAACAGCAGAGCACAGGAAATAACAATGGCGATTTGCAACACGGCAGACATACGGACCTACTTTGCTCGACGGCCAAGACACGCAATCAGTATTGCCAACGTGACCTTAATCATGTAATACACCGAAGAAAAACCCGATATGGAGGAAGATCCACCCTGGCGTTCCTTCATCACTACGGGAGTCTCGCATACAGCCAAACCATTTCGAAGGGCAGTCGCGATCGACTCAGGTTCAGGATAATCTACGGGATAATCGCAGCAGAACAGCTCAATCGCATCCCTGTTACAAGCTCTAAAGCCCGATGTAGGGTCTGTAACCCTGTTTCCGGTAAATAGCTTCAAACACATGGACAGCCACGTTATGCCCAGCCTTCTAAGCCAAGTGGATTGGAAGCCTTCAGTTCTTTCAACAAAGCGAGAGCCAATGACCAAGCTTGCTTGCTCGATCTCCATCGCATGAAGAAGGTTTGAAATGTATTGGGGGTCATGCTGCCCGTCACCGTCAACCTGGACATCAACATCGTAGCCATGGTCACGAGCGTACATGTGCCCGCACTGCACGGCCCCACCAATTCCCAAGTTTTGTGGCAAATCAACAACGTTTACATTATTCGCTCGACACACACCGAGGGTGTCATCCTTAGACCCATCATTAATGACTACATAATCATAGCCGCAGCGCTCAACATCTCGCACGGTAGCGAGAATAGCCTCGGCTTCATTGTAGGCGGGTATAATAACCAGAACTTTCAAATCCTTAGTCACTTGACCCTCCTTGCCGTAATTTTTACAACTCAACTATGTTACAACATAGACCATTTCCTTCCATCAAAACGGCAAGTTCACACCCATACTGCAAGCTTAATCCGCAAGGCCAAACAAGGAAAAGAGTGAAAGACAATTGAGTTCTCCATCCTCGCGTCCGAAACCGCTTAGCACAAAAGTAAACACGCTCTGGAATATGGCGGGCTGCATCTTTTATCTTGGATGCCAATGGCTCACCACCATAATTGTTGTTCTCTTTTCAAAGGGTTTTGATAACTCGGGATTATTGGCATTTGCAATGGCCACGGGCAATATGTTCGCATCCATAAGTCTCTACAAAATCAGAACTTTTCAAGTGTCCGACCTAAAGGGTGAATATTCAAATCCCGACTACATTGGCTTTAGGCTGCTCACCATCACGATTAGCATGCTATTCAGCATCGCCTACCTTGCCTTCATTACGGACGACATGACGTTATTCGCAACGACAATTCTCTACCTCATTTTCAAAGCGGATGAAACGTTCGCAGATGTTCTCTACGGGATTGACCAGCGAAACGGCAGGATGGACTACATTGGAAAGTCACAGCTGCTTCGCGGAGCCGCAACGCTACTCGGCTTCACGGCCCCGATACTTGCCACTGGCAACCTGCTGTACGCAATAGCCGGCATGTTGATGGCTTGTGCAAGCGTCACGCTTCTCTACGACTTCAGGAACGCAGGTAAGTTTGGCCCCTGCCTGCCCTCATTTAAGTTCAGCAAATTTTCTGGGCTCTTTAAGGCGTGTCTACTGCCGACCATCGCAAACTTCTTTGCAACTTCAATCGTTTCAATCGCACGCCAGCGTTACGGGATATTGGCAGGCGAAACGTCGCTTGGCCTCTATGCATCGATTGCTACACCAGCAGTCCTAATTCAGGCTGGAGCCGCCTATCTCTATAGCCCTCTAATCGGATCCCTCGCGAAAACTCTTCACGAACGCGGAATCTACAGCTTCAAATCAAGTGCTCTAAAAATACTGCTGCTAATTATCATCGGGGCAGGCTTGCCGTCAGCCGTCCTGACCATAGTGGCCCCTACCGTCCTTGTAACCTTATTTGGCAATGATCTTCTCCCCCATATATGGGTATTCCCCTACTCGCTAATTGCCACGATCTCAATTGCCGCATTACTTTACATCAACGATATTTTGCTGATTCTCCGTGACGGCAAAACGCAGATTGCAATCAACGCACTCGCCCTAGCACTCACGGCGTTCTTAACCGAGGGACTAATTGGGAAATATGGAATGAATGGCATCAACGTCACGATTATCACTTCGGCGACCATAGCCTCTTTCGTAGGTCTCTTGCGCATAGGTACAGCGGACAAATCGAATCCCTCCAAAGAAACCACGACGCAAGTCGACCAGAGCTAAGTTTCACCTTTTCGGCAAAAAACAGGGCCGTCGGCGATAGCCGACGGCCCAATAAACCAACTCAAGTTAAATCGAAAACAACCAGCAGCAAGCTAATGAAACGGTCAACGTTTAACAAACGGTCTAGCCGTCGATCCCGGAGCAGAAGCTCCCTTGGGAGTAATCGAAACCTGCAACGCCTCTACCGAACGAGCATAGCCCTCAGAGCCAGCATTCTCACCATTTTTAGTCCATCCAAGCCATCCAAACTCCGAAGAATGCACCCGGTACCAGACATCGTAATTCGCCTCTGCATCACCAGTTAAACGAATCTGCACAGCTTCAACGGCAAGATTACGGCCAGTGGTTCCAGCCATGGAGGAAGTCCAGTCTTGCCATCCAATATTCGAAACGTGCGCACGAACTTGAATTCCACCCGATTCAATACCGGGCCCTAGGTTCAGTTTCAAAGCTTCAACGTGAAGAGCACGGCCAGTCGTACCCGCAATCATGCCATCGGATACAGGTGTTTGCCAACCGATGTTTTGCACGTGAGTCTGAATGTTCAAGAAGCGAGCTTTGAAAGGACTGTTCGTGTCCCCAGGTGCTGCGGCGCCCTTTTTTGTAAGAACAATTTGAACAGCCTGAGAGGACTTTGCGAAACCCTGAGAGCCAGCACTCTGACCGTTCTTTGCCCAACCAAGCCAACCAAAATCGGCAGAATGGACGCGATACCAAACATCGTAATTCTGAGCCACATCTCCGGTCAGGCGAATCTGAAGTGCTTCAATGGGCAGGTTCCTACCCACCGTACCTGCCTTACCAGTTGTCCAATCTTGCCATCCGATTTCCGACACATGTGCCCTGATTTCGATTTCTCCGAATCCAACGCCAGTCCCCAAATTGACATCAAGAGACTCGAGGTTCAAGTTGCGCCCGGTCGTGCCGGAAATAGCCCCATCGAATACTGCTGGCTGCCATCCAATGTTTTGAACATGTGCCTCGTAGGACACAAGGTTGCCAACGGAATCGGTACCGTTCGATCCCCCAAATTCAGGTCCATACCACCAGTTCACGTCGACGGCTCCAGAGATGCCGTCAATCGTACCCCTACTGCTGTACTGCCAGATGCTGTATCGACCAGCATAGTCGCATGTAGAGTTATATTGAGCGACCCAACGGTCCCAGGAATTGAAGTCGGAGGCCGAGAGATAGTTGTTCCACCAGTTCAAATTGGCATATACACCGGCCTTGTAACCCTCGCCCTCGATTACAGAGCAATACGAGCTGGCAATCGACGCAAACGCTGCAACCCCGCCCTCAATTACCCGATAGTTTCCGTTCCCATCCACGCCGGCAGGCTTTCCATATGCGGGATGAGATGGGTTGCCGACCTCGTTTTCCAGGTCGAAATATACCGGCAAGGCAAGGTCGGACGGCTTAACACCGGCACCGGAAAGAACCTTCAAAGTCCAATCTGCCTCCTGCTTGGCAATCCCGGCATCCCAAGCATATGAATACAGGTACACGCCGAAGGGAATCCCGTTCGCCTTGCACCCTTCAACATTCTTTTTGAACTGGCTGTCATTACCGCCCGAGCCATAGCCGCAGCGCAAAATAGCAAAATCGCATCCCGCCGCCTTCACCTTGGCCCAATCGATCTGACCCTGAGCGTAGCTGACATCGATGCCCCAACCTGTCGCATTATCAGGCCACTGGGGAATGCTGAAGGTAGCGATTGGCTCGATATCCTCCCTCAGGTTTCCGTTTTCATAGCGAAAAGAACTCCCGGAAAACTCAGAAAGGTACGGGTTTTCAGATCCAAAATTATCATCAGTAGCAGCCGCCTCAACCTGATCGGCTGCCGCCGAATCGGTTTCAGCATAAGCAGCAACTGGCGTCAAGAGCTGAACCGCCATAAGGCCAACTGCCGCCAGAAGGGAGATAGCCTTGTTTGAAATGTGCATTTAAGCTCCTCAAGGTAACTTTGTTTGTCGAATAATAGCACTTGATCACAGTCGGCTTAATGTTTGCAAAGCAACGAGCGAAATTGCTAAATCGATTAGAAACATGCCCCCTGAGTCAACCATACGATCAAAGACGCATGCTGCCATTGTCCTGCTGTGCAATGTTGGCGAACTCATACCTTAAATGACTCGCATCGCCACGAAGACGAACGCAATCAAAGTCAGACTGTTGACAATTAACCAAACGGATCTCCCATGCACCAGCAATTCTTCATGACGCCCAACAATCACCGCAATAAAATACATCAGGATCGACAGTAGATTGAATAGTCCAAAAAACACGAATACGATGGCCAGCAGAAATACATGGACGTATTGCATAGATGCAGAGACCGACAAAGTTTCAAGGCCCCAACTCATTCCACCCATAAAAGATAGAGCAATTGCGGAAAATACTCCGAGAATAGCAATATGATCTACCGTCATCTTCTCTTTTAAGCCAAGGATCTTTTTATTGGCATCATCAGAAATACCCTTAGCAACCTCTTTGAGTTCGCCTTTCAAGAGTCGAATGGTTTCTTCATTGCGCGCGCTCGCTGCCTTGAAAGGAACTTTGTAGTCGACAACCCTATTAACAAAACCAACAGCAGCGTCAAACGCTTCAGACAGTCCCTCATCATCAGAAGAAACGGAACTCACTTCATAAGAGAGCAAGACTTGTTCGAGGACCTTCTCCAAAGTATCCAGTCTGTCCAAACTCTCTCCTACATAATTGTCCAAATCTCCCATATCGATATCCTTCATCAAGAGGTGTATTAGCTGGGAGTATTTATCTTTTAAAACCGCTCTACGACTCTCATGCAAACAAGCCTTAATCAGCTTATTTGCAAGACTCTTCTTCTTTTCAGGCGTAAGTTCATCGTAATCAAGTTGATACATCTCAGTAAAAAGGCCGAGTAAAACGGCCTGAGACTCATCGAACTCAGATGAAAGGTTAACCACAAGAAACTCCTAGCTGAACTATGCAATTGAAAGGATCGCCCATAAATTGAACAGATATTTCAGCAACACCATTCACCAAGAACTTCCTGATGAAAGTTACGCTTTACCCATCTCATTGCATCCTCTTGATAAATGCCAAAAATACAGCACATTTTAAGCATTTTAATAATACTGACCGAACATCAAACTTCCCAAGTGCTCAAAAAAAGCAGCGCCAACATACACCCGCATAGGCTAACGAATGGCAGACCATCTAAACATGTCGACCACAAACAATCCCACATAGAATTAAACTATAGCCCTAGGGAGGGAAAGCCAATGAATGTTCAGCAGTATGCAGAGTACTTAATCGATGGGAATTTCATAGAAGCTGAACGCTACAGAAGACAATGCATTCCCAACGTGCTCTATAAATTCATTTCACTAGCCAGCGATGAAACGCTCAATGCCGCAAAACTCAATACCCTTCAAGAGAATGCACTGTGGTTCAGTCCGGTAGATTATTTCAACGACCCCTGCGAACAAAAAGGATTATTCATAGACGGCGCCGAATTGAAATCTGCGGGATGGAGCCCAGAGCAAATTGCAAATTGCCACAGTGTTTTCAATCAGGCTGCAATGGCAGGTCCAATATGCTGCTTATCAGCTGACAGCTATTCGAACATGCCAATGTGGGCATACTATGCCAACAATTCACAGGGCTACTGCATTGAATGCAGTGTAGACAATCCCGACAACATATATGAAGTCAGTTACGAGGAAGCGCCAAGCAGCGTTACGAAAATGACAGCAAACCTTCTTTGTGAAATATATAAAACACAAGGCAAGCCGACTCCGACTCCCAATCAGATTCAAACGTTGATGCTACTAAAATACAACTCATGCATAAAACAAAAGAAGTGGTCACACGAAAAAGAGTATAGAATCATTGCCCCGATCAACGGCAGCCAAGGAATAGCGATTCCAGCTGATTCTTGCGGACTTACTTTCAATAAGTTAATAATAGGCACATGCTGCTCAGAAGGACACACTCAGACACTTTACAGAATTGCCAAGCAACTAGAAATTGGGATTTTTAAACTCGTGCCACCTAGTGATGGTTCGTTATTACCAACGCTTGAAGAATGCTAGTCGTCAAGCTAACACTGTGTGTATAGAAAGTATTATTTCCCGGCGAGGTCGTCGGCCTGGTTGGCACCAACGGTTCGGGCAAGTCCACCATGCTCAAGATCATCGCCGGCGTGCTCGAAGCCAGCGAGGGCGAGTGCATCGTCCGCGGCAACATCGCGCCCTTGATCGAGCTTGGCGCGGGCTTTGACCTCGAGCTCACCGCGCGCGAGAACATCTACCTCAACGGCGCTCTCCTCGGCTACACCGAGGAGTTCATCGACGCTCACTTCCAGGAGATCGTCGACTTCGCCGAGCTGCCCGACTTTGTGGACATGCCCATGAAGAACTTTTCCTCCGGCATGGTCGCGCGCATCGCGTTCGCCATCGCCACCATCACCGAGCCCGACATCCTCATCGTCGACGAGACGCTCTCCGTTGGCGACGTGTTCTTCCAGGAGAAATGCGAGAAGCGCATCCAGCACTTCATCGACGATGGCCACGTCACCGTCCTGTTCGTGAGCCACGCCATGGACCAGGTCGAGCGCATCTGCCAGCGCGCGGTCTGGATCGAGAAGGGCGACCTGCGCATGGACGGCCCCGTCGACGAAGTCTGCAAGGCATATCGCGCGCAGTTCGCATAAATCGCTGCTTTGCCCAATAACGCCGAAGGGTGTGGCAGTGTCAGAAAAGTTGGTGCAACCCGTCTTTCTGAGGGCGCCACCGTTAGAGCTCGCCTTCGTCATGGCATCACGCCGCGCCCCCTGGCGCCCGCGAGCTCCATCGCGGTCTCGACGACCATGAGCCCCTTCCTGCGTGAGACCTCACTCTCCGTGGGCTCTGGCGCGGCGGGCTAGGCCAGCTTCAGCATCGACTCGAGCGGTATGTAGCGTCTGCTCGACCAGTCCTCATCCTGCTCGACGCACACGGCGCCCATCAGGCGAAGCATATATTCCAGGCTAGGGAAGACCTGCACGACCCTCGGCCTGCGCTTGATCGGTAACCGTCATACAGGGATGCGACATCTGAATCAACATTTGCCAAGCCGGCATCCACCGCATATAGTAAAAGCGATTTGGCTATCACATTTGCCGAAGGCGTCACGTATCTAATTGTTGGCTGCCTGTTTAGATTCGTTAAGCGTAACTATGCTTGCCTTTCTTCGAAAGTTCAGATTGGATGTGGCTTTATGGCGTTTATCACGAAGCAGGTGCTGGATGCGGGTCATCGAGGGGGTCGCCTCCCTGATGTCGTGGTGTTTATTCGGTAGCGAGATGCTCGATATGACCTGGTGGTTCGATCCCACCGACCTCCTCCACCATTTTTATTTGCAAATCCGCATAGTATACGTCGTAAGTCGCCAATTAGCCGATGAACTATGACAACCCGTTCGAACGTCAAATCAGTCATCAACGTCAGCTGTTCGTCAGGGGAACCTCGAGCCGCACGACCCGCACTGCCAGCGCCGCACGTCATGCGAGTCGCGGACGCCGACGGCATCTTAAACCTCTTTAAGCACATGTTGGCGATTCGATCCCGACTCGCGGGCGTGTTAGCGTCTCTCACCCAAACGCGTCAAGCTTAAATCCCCAAATCAGGCAACTCCGCCGCAATCGCGTCGAACTCGCGCGGCTGCAGATACACCTCGTTAAGCTCCCGCTTGGAATATGACAGGTAACTGCCGCTGGTCCTCTCGATAAGCTCTTTAGTGAAGAACTGTTCCCAGCTAAAGAACTCGGCGCTCTCGATATGGTCCACTGGATGCAGAAGCATCTCTCGGGTCCTGGCGTCATCAAACAGTGAAGAGCTAAGGACCAGCCACTCAAACGATTCCGGCAGGAACAATCTGATCTTCTTGAACCTCATGAGAGAAGCCACGTACGCCATCTCGGCCCCAAAGGCAGCGCCGTCCGCAATGACCAAAATCTCACCCTCGGGGCGCTCACGAAGCAATCGGTAGATATTCGACTTTCCCCCGGCGCTCACACACGGCACCCCACTCTTCGCGCACAGGGTGGCAAAGAACTCATATCCAGAATTCGAATCCTCCACAATGACCAAGTCGGGACGCTCGCCCGTAAAGCTCGTGGAACTGAATATGCGGTAGACCGACGTGTAAACCCGCTTATATGCCGGATACTTTGAAGATGATCGGGTCGCGTTCTTCAACCCGTAAATTTCATCGACACTGTACGGCAGCTGGGGCAGCGCCTCTCGAGCAATGAGAACGTAGTAATTGCTGCTATGCCTCGCGGCATGCGCAAACTCATGCGTTTTCATAAACGCATTATCCTCATCAATGAACACGATGCTGTCCTCAATATCAGCCAGGTCGCGCTGCCACTTCGCACCAGCGAGCACGCGGCATGGAACATCGCAGTTGATCGTGACGCCACTGCTCTCCCCCAACGCCTCATGCTGGGCAATGAGGTCAATAAGCGTCGTCTTGCCTGTGGCGCTCTTTCCCTGCAAAATCGTTATATTTCTGCAGATAGGCAGCTTTATTTGCACTTTGTTGTTCCGCACGACAACGAGATGATCGCCCTTCATCACGCATCGCCCCGCAGGCAATCGGCGGCGATCAACACCAGCTCGTCCATGCTATGCACGATCGCGCCGGTGTTCGCCACCCGAATGGTGAACTTGCGGTTGCCGAAGTCCATGATGTGATACAAGCTGATCGTGACATCATGAATGCTGGCGATCTTAAGAATCCAATAGGCGCAGTTGTCGCCGCAATTCGAAGCGTTGTAGACGCGCTCCGGCATAAACAACATGAGTAGAAGCGTCTTGACGCCACTGGAAAGCTTCTCCGGCGGGATGACACCCAAAACATTGCTCTCGATGGCGTTGGGGCCGAGCACGGTACTTCCATCAACAGACTTGATCATCCTCTGCGCGAGCTCGTGTTCGAACCACTCAGGCGAGTAGACGTTATTGAAGAACGTTGATGTATTGTAGATTACGCCTTCGACGTCACCGTAATGAATCGTAAGCACAAGCGGCCTTTCCGTTTCCAAACGTGTGGCTAACTCAGTACATCCCATGGTAACACTCACAGAACAATCCGCATGACAGCGCGCTCGTCAACGCCTCCCCGACCGCGTTGCCTAAGCAACGCGCCTCCCAAAGCACGCAAACCCCCAGCCAGCCAATAAGCTAGGCCTCCAATCAAAGACAAGCTGGCACTCGAGTACTCAAGAATTCACCCAAATAAATACAGCAACGACGGGGCCCTTTTACCTGCCATATGCAAATTTGAGCGGTCGATCTTGATGACAAGGCATCCGGGTCTCATATGTTTGTCCGGACGATCTGAGATGCTATTAAAGTCACTCTAAGGAATGGGGAAACAATGGAAGACTCGGATAAACAATCAATTGAGCTCTGGACCGTTCTTCAGGATTATTTGAAATACATCAAACATGATCGAACAAGAGTCACCCTAGAAGATTACGTCGTAGCATCGAAGGCGCATAGAGATTCATTCGTCGGCGCGATACTCCACGGCGGCGCTGGGTATCTTACGATTGTCATAGGCCTACTGTCCGGACTATGTGAACTCGCAAAAGCCATTGCAGTCCCATTGGCCCCTAAGTTCTGTCAAGGTTTGACATGCACGTCGGGCTGGAGTGCTTACACTAAGACAGGGCCACTCGAAATGGCATTCATGGGTATCTCGGTGCTTGCCATTTTCTCCATCTTTCAATTTATTGGAATCGAAAAATACAAAGCTCGACGCAGCATGCCAGCCAAATTCCCAAGCTACGGTTGTTCGCTCGCTAACGTGACGATATCCTGTTTGTTCGCCATCATATTGATGTCCGTAAGCATCCATTTGTTTCTACTCGACCTCAAAAAGACATGGCCCTATTGTCTTTTGTCCATCGCAATCTGCACCATCAGAACGTCTTCAGTGCTCCCAATAGCAATACAAGTTCGAAAGAGGCAGAAGAATCTAATCCTCCCGTTCCGCATCTTGACCGCCTTACTATTGCCGTTCTTGCTTGGATGCCTTCTGTACGTCTCACCCTTCAGTCCAAGAGCAGTAGATTCCGATTATTCGACAGTAGTTCTAGCGCTTCAATTGTCCTTTCTGCTTTTCTGGCTTGGTCTAGTAGGTTCGAGTGAAATTTCGGTATGGAAAAATGGGAATCGAAAGAAAAGCGATAGCATCCGCAGCAGAAAGGATGCTCAAAATGATCTAAGAACCCCAGAAGAATGGTTTGTGCGCGCTCTTGGCTACGACGTGTTTATATTCTGCTTGCTGTTTTGCCTCCTCATAGTTGCCATTGCTGGCGCAGCACCACTCTTTGTGCTTATCGATATGATCCCATCTTTGTAGAAATCTGGTCCTGCCAAGCAAACCAAAAGACACCCTGATAAACAGACCGATCCGCGGTGCCAATTTGAGACAGTTGATTTCCAATCTTAGCGAAACGCTCTAAACGCTTGCGCGATTCTCGCGCTTACCACGACGCCAGAGGTGGGACTTTCGGCCCGTCCCGTGCGTCGCGGTAAGCGCCGCAATCGGATGATGGGCCAGAGTGTTTCGCTAAAGGTTGAAAATCAACCTCTTTAATGTGCCCCTTCAGTGGTGTTCGTATGACTCTAGCGTTTTCCCGCCCTTGAACAGTAGGAGGTCAATGAAGTAAAGTCTGTGTTTTCCAACCGAGAGCTCACGTTCAGATATTTACAAAACCTCACCTTTACATGCAACTTCATCGACTTTCACAGAGGGACCCGAGATAGCGAGCTGATTTCTGATGCCCTGCGACATACTGTTTGCATCCAAATCAATCCTGCACAAATCGAAAACATGGATATCAATGGACTTCTTCAATCCCCTACCCAATTATCCGTTCTCTGCGCAGACCATGGCAGTACGCAAACGACGAGGCGCCGCCACCAAATGATAGAAAACACTTCTCAACGAAAAGGGAGTAGAGCCCCAAGGCTAACGGACCAGGTGGGTCGCAAACGCTTCCAAACAATGTGTATCCTTACACATCAAAGAGGTACGGAATGACAGAACTAGAGATTAAATCCCTTCCAGACTACTTAACCCAAATCTTCGCTCACAAATCAACTGAGTTTTACAATGATGCCGCAGACCTGAAGATACTGTATCGCGGTCAAGCTAATAGCAGTTGGAGCCTTCTCCCTTCAGTTTTTCGGACCGCCGACGACTTTCAAAATGAACGCGTCTTCATTCGCGAGTATGAACGCCAGATGCCAGAAATGTGCTCGGGCAAAGATGGGCTCAGCATTCTTATCGACGCACAACATTTTGGAATCCCAACACGCCTGCTTGACGTCACCCTTAACCCTCTGGTAGCCCTTTACTTTGCATGCGAAGACACCCCTTCTAGTGATAAAGGGCGAAAACCTGACGGCGTGGTAATACAATTTGAACCGTCTGCAGTATTTCAACAAAATGACATAACTGCCCTTGCTTATGCCGAGTACGTGCGTCACTACAAGACTGGAGCTCATTTATCTGATGGATTAAAATCTGCGCTAATCACCTCGATCAAGCAGTCGGGATGTCGTTTTTCCAATGATGCAGCGTCTGCGGTTGAGAACATACTGACGGACAATCCAGGACAGCTTTTCATTTCCCCAACCTACTCAAACGCACGAATAATCGCACAAGAAGGCGCGTTCCTCCTTTGCGCTACATCGTATGTAAAAGAAGAGGATTCAAACATATGGGATGGCTATTTTCAGACTCCAAACCTAAAGAACAGTGGTCTTGACCACGTTGACGTGCGCTACGTGGTGCCACACGCCAAAAAGAAGGAAATCCTACAACAGCTTGATAGCGTCGGGATTAGGGAATCGACACTGTTCCCCGATGCCGAACATAAAGCAAAAGCAATAACCGCAGCCATTCGAAAAGCAAATCTCTTCTCTGGAAGTGTTTAAGAGCGCACACTGAGCGCATCGTCCGTGGCAACATCACTCCGCTCATCGGGCTCGGCGCAGGTTTTGACCTCGAGTTCACCGCGCGCGAGAACATCTACCTCAACGGCGCTCTCCTCGGCTACACCGAGGAGTTCATCGACGCTCACTTCCAGGAGATCGTCGACTTCGCCGAGCTGCCCGACTTTGTGGACATGCCCATGAAGAACTTTTCCTCCGGCATGGTCGCGCGCATCGCGTTCGCCATCGCCACCATCACCGAGCCCGACATCCTCATCGTCGACGAGACGCTCTCCGTTGGCGACGTGTTCTTCCAGGAGAAATGCGAGAAGCGCATCCAGCACTTCATCGACGATGGCCACGTCACCGTCCTGTTCGTGAGCCACGCCATGGACCAGGTCGAGCGCATCTGCCAGCGCGCGGTTTGGATCGAGAAGGGCGACCTGCGCATGGACGGCCCCGTCAACGAAGTCTGCAAGGCACATCGTGCGCAGTTCGCATAATCGCAGCGATAATCAGGTTGGATTTATATAACTGTACGTTTTGGGGATAGTTTTCCGCCGTTTCTCGTGCAACACGAGCGCCAGTCACAGGAAAACACCAGGTCGCAGCAAAATGTTCCCAGCCACACTGGGCGTGCGGCCTCGAAACCTTCCCCAAAACGTACACTTTCATTATCAAGCAAAAGGCGGAGCCGCTATACTTGCATATTTTCTTGCAATCTAGACGAATCTCTGCATACGTCCACATTCGAACAGCGGGCAGGGCACCGCGCAGCAGAACCCATAAGCCTACAGCTCGATATCCACCTTAATATCCGGCACGCGCGCAAGCTCGGCGAGGGTCACGCCGTCAACATATGCGTCGATCGTCTCCTCAAGGCCCGTCCAGAATTTCACGGTCGAGCACAGGTCACTACGCCCGCACGTCCCATCGAGCCCCTCGCACGCAACGGTCGAACGCTCACCCTCCGCCGCGCGCAGGATATCTCCGGCGCGCACGTCGGCCGCGGGCTTGGCCAGCACGTAACCGCCGCCCTTGCCGCGCACGCTCCTCAGCAGCCCCGCGTTCATGAGCGGGCGCACGAGCTGCTCCAAATACTTGAGAGAAATCCCCTCACGCTCAGCGACCTCACGCAGTGAGACCTTGGTCTGATCCATCCCTTTCTTGCTCTCCCCCACCGGATCCCCGCCGATGGCTGCGATGTAAATCATCAATTTGAGCGCATAGCGGCCCTTCGAGGAAATGAGCATGGACGAACCCCCTTGCGGTAAACGATGTGGAGCAACACGAGCACCGACGAAACATCGGCATATTCTCCCAGAAATCGGCTATCATCGTATCGTTAATCCGAGTGAACTTCTAGAGTTTAGCGCGGATCGCACATCGGCCGCGCGCCCCGACGCACGCGCCGCAGCCGCACCCGCGCCCCTCGAAAGGATTTGATATGAGCGCAACACCCCTGCTCAACATCGCCGGCCTCACCGCCTCCGTGGACGAAAAGACCATCCTCCAGGGCATCGACCTCGCCGTCGGCGCAGGCGAGACCCACGTCCTCATGGGCCCCAACGGTGCCGGTAAATCCACCATGGGCCACGTCATCATGGGCGACCCGGTCTACACCGTTACGCAAGGCACCATCACCTTCGACGGCCAGGACATCACCGACCTCTCCCCCGACAAGCGCTCCCGCGCCGGCCTCTTCCTCTCCTTCCAGGCCCCCGTCGAGATCCCCGGCGTGCCGCTCTCGAGCTTCCTGCGCGCGCAAATCGCCGGCCGCCCCGGCCTCGAGATGAAGGGCAAGGAGTTCCGCCGCCGCGTGAAGGAGCTCGCCGCCGAACTCGACATGGACACCGCCTACCTCAATCGCGAGCTGGGCGTGGGCTTCTCCGGCGGTGAGAAGAAGAAGGTCGAGATGCTGCAGTTGCTGCTGCTCCAACCTAAGCTCGCCATCCTGGACGAGACTGACTCCGGCCTGGACGTCGACGCCCTCGGCGTGGTCTCCCGCGGCATGGACGCTTACCGCAAGAGCACCGACGGCTCGCTCGTCATCATCACCCACAACACGCGCATCCTCGAGCATCTCGAGGTCGACCGCGTCCATGTGATGGTCAACGGCCGCATCGTCCGCGAGGACGACGCCTCCCTCATCCCCTGGATCGACGCAAACGGCTTCGGCTCCTTTGAGCGCGAGGCCGCCGCGCAGCTCGCCGCCGAGCAGGCCGCCCAGCCCGCACCCGCCGTCGACCCCGTGCGCGCCGCCTCGATGAACCTCGGCGCCGGCATGGTGCAGTCCCTGCGCGCCACGCTCGACGCGAACGGCGCCACCTGCGGCTCATCCGACAAGCAGTAAGGGGCACGCGATGGCAAAGAACCGCACCGAGGTCGCGGACATCGACCGCAGCCTCTACGACTTCCGCTATGGCGAGGAGGGCTTCGAGCGCCTGGACGCCGGCCTCACGCCCGATATCGTGCGCGAGATCTCCGAGCGCAAGAACGAGCCCGCCTGGATGCTCGAGCGTCGTCTCAAGTCGCTCGAGATCTACCACAATACGCCCAACCCCACCTGGGGCCCGGGCATCGAGGGCCTGGACATGGATCACATCGTGACCTACGTCAAGCCCAACACCGACCAGAAGAACGACTGGGAGTCCGTCCCCGACGACATTAAGGACACCTTCGAGCGCCTCGGCATCCCCGAGGCAGAGCGCAGCTACCTCGCGGGCGTCGGCGCACAGTACGACTCCGAGCTCGTCTACCACAACATGCAGGACACCGCCGCCAAGATGGGCATCGTCTACTCCGGCATCGAGGAGGCCCTGCAGGTCCCCGAGTGGGAGGCCATCATCCGCGAGAAGTTCATGACGCTCATCCCGCCCACCGACCACAAGTTCGCCGCCCTGCACGGCGCGGTGTGGTCCGGCGGCTCCTTCGTCTACGTGCCGAAGGGCGTCAAGCTCGACTTCCCGCTGCAGAGCTACTTCCGTCTCAACGCGAAGGGCGCCGGCCAGTTCGAGCACACCCTCATCGTGGTGGAGGACGACGCGGACTTGCACTTCATCGAGGGCTGCTCCGCGCCCAAGTACAACGTGGCCAACCTGCATGCGGGCGCTGTCGAGCTCTTCGTGGGTAAGCGCGCGCACCTGCGGTACTCGACCATCGAGAACTGGTCGAAGAACATGTACAACTTGAACACCAAGCGCGCCCGCTGCGAGGAGGAGGGCGAGATCGAGTGGATCTCGGGCTCCTTCGGCAGCCATGTGGGCTACCTCTACCCCATGAGCGTCCTCGCGGGCCGCAAGAGCCGCTCGAGCTTCACCGGCATCACGTTCGCCGGCACCGGCCAGAACCTCGATACCGGCTGCAAGGTCGTGCTCGGCGCGCCCGACACCACCGCCACGGTCGAGACCAAGTCCATCTCCAAGGGCGGCGGCATCTCCACGTTCCGCAGCTCCATCGTGGCCACACCGGCCGCCGAGGGGGCCGCGGCGAGTGTCTCGTGCCAGTCACTCATGCTCGACGATATCAGCCGTTCGGACACCATCCCCGCGATGGACATCCGCGCCAAGAACGTCGACATCGGGCATGAAGCGACCATCGGCCGCATCGGCGACGATAAGATCTTCTATCTCATGAGCCGCGGTATCTCCGAGGAGGAGGCCCGCACCATGATCGTGAACGGCTTTGCGAATCCCGTTTCCAAGGAGCTCCCGCTCGAATACGCCGTCGAGATGAACAACCTGATCAAGCTCGAGATGGAAGGGGCGATCGGATAATGAAGATGCCAGGTATGACTATCCGCCATGCGTCCGCCATGCCCGCCCCCACCTGGAGCTGGCTCAAGATGAACGATGTGACGATTCAGATCCCCGACGACCTCGAGCGCAACTGCCAGGTCGAGATCGAGGCGGGAGACACACTCGATAACACCACCAGCTTCGAGGGTTCCGTCGCCGCACTCCAAGAGCGCATCGACAGTGCACGCACGGATAAGCCGGCCGACGAGCGCGCCATGATCACCGCCGCCACCGGCGCCGACCGTGGGGCCGAGGAGCTCGACATCCCCGCACTCTCAACCTATGAGCATCGCGCCGTGCTCTCCGAAATCGCTTGCGACATCGCAAACGATTTTGAAACCGGCGTGGGCGCCGACATGCGCGCCTACCTCAACTTCCTTGCGGGCGGCACCGCCGTGCTCGCCACCGAGGAGGGTGAGGAAGCCGAGGCCACGATCCGCGTCACTACGCACGAGGGCGAGGCTTCGGGCGCCAGCATCGACATCGTCGCGGCGCCCAACTCCACCTTCTCCATCGCGCTCTCCCTCGACAGCGCCGCCGATGCCCCTGCCTTCATGGGCTCCACCATGCGTGTGTTCGCCGGTGCCGGCGCACGCGTCGACATCACGGTGTACCTCACCGCAAGCGATGCCGTCACCTGCGTCGAGGACTCCGGATTCGTTCTGGACAAGGACGCTCGTGTGAGCGTGCGCCATGTGGTCCTGGGCGGCGGCTTCACCGCCACTGGCCTCGCGGCCGACCTGCGCGGCGACCGCTCCCGCATCGACGTCAACACGAGCTACCTCGCCGCCGGCACCCAGCAGCGCGACTTCAACTACATCATCCGCCATCGCGGGCGCAAGACCGTCTCCAACATGGATGCCAACGGCGTGCTCACGGGCACGTCCAAGAAGTGCCTGCGCGGCACCATCGACCTCATCCATGGGGCCAAGGGCGCCGAGGGCAACGAGCGCGAGACTGTGCTGCTGGCGAGCAAGGGCGTGGACAACAAAACCGTCCCGAACATCCTGTGCGATGAGGACGACGTCGCGGGCAACCACGGAGCGACCATCGGCCACGTGCGTCCCGATCAGCTCTTCTACGCGGCATGCCGCGGCCTCTCCCAGGAGCAGACCGAAGCCCTGTTCCTTTCTGCAAAGCTCGAGGACGCCGCGTTGCAGGCGCCCAATGACGCCGTGCGCGCCAACGTCGTGCGCCTCGGCAACCAGATCATCCCGCATTTTGAGGAGGAGATCGCGTGATCGACACCGAGAACGTGACGTGCGACACCTGCACGGCTCCGTCTGAATTCGTCTTCGATGCTTCCGACGAGGTCAGCCGCGGCTGGCCGCGCGTCGATATCGAGCTCAACCCCTTCAAGGGCGACTTCCCACTGCTCGCCCAGCACCCCGAACTCGCCTTCCTGGACAGCGGCGCCACCGCTCAGCGTCCCGCCTGCGTGCTCGAGGCGCAAAAGTCCTTCTATGAGACGATGAACGCCAACCCGCTGCGCGGCCTGTACTCGCTCTCCGTCGAGGCGACCGAGGCCATCGCGAAGGTCCGCTCCCAAATCGCCGAGCTCATCGGCGCCGTGGACGAGCGCGGTCGCGCCCGCGCCAACGAGGTCGTCTTCTGCCGCAACACGAGCGAAGCCCTGAACATCGTAGCCAAAGGCTTTGCCCCGCACGTGCTCGAGCCTGGCGACGAGGTTGTCATCTCCATCATGGAGCACCACTCCAACCTCATCCCCTGGCAGCAGGTCTGCCGCGAGACCGGCGCGAAGCTCGTCTACCTCTACCCAACCCCCACCGGCCAGATCACCGACGACGAGATCGCCGCCAAGATCGGCCCTGCGACCAAGATCGTCTCCTGCGGCCACGTCTCCAACGTGCTCGGCGTGGAGAACCCCATCGCCAAGCTCGCCGCGGCCGCTCACGCCAACGGCGCCTACATGGTGGTCGACGCTGCGCAGTCCGTCCCCCACATGGCCCTCGACGTGCAAAAACTCGGTGCCGATTTCCTGGCCTTCTCCGCTCACAAGGCGCTCGGCCCCATGGGCGTCGGCGTGCTGTGGGGTCGCATGGATCTGCTCGACCGCACCGATCCGGTCTATACCGGCGGTGAGATGATCGACTCCGTCACCGAGCAGGGAGCCACCTGGGCCCCCGTGCCCGAGAAGTTCGAGGCCGGCACGCAAGACGCCGCGGGCATCTACGCCACGGGCGTCGCGCTGGACTACCTCGTGAACAAGGTCGGCTACGAGACCGTCGCCGAGCGCGAGCGCGCACTCGTCCACTACGCCATGAGCCGTATGGTCGAGCTTCCCTTCGTCGACATCGTCGGGTCCATCTACTGGGACCAGCACCATGGCGCCATCAGCTTCAACGTGCGCGGTATCCACCCGCACGACGTCGCCAGCATCATGGACATGGACGGCGTGTGCATCCGCGCAGGCCACCACTGCGCTCAGCCGCTGCTCACCTGGCTTCAGGTCGAGAATCTCGCCTGCTGCCGCGCCAGCATCGCCTTCTACAACGACAAGTACGACATCGATCGCTTCATCGACTCCCTGAACCATGTCTGGAGCGTCTTCCACAACTAGTCGCACGCGACCCTCAATTTAGGGACAGTCCCTAAATTGAGGTTTTCAGTACACGAAAGGACCCGAGCATGGGCAACCTCTACGGCTCCGCCTCTTTCATGGAGCACAATACACATCCCGACTACAAGTACGAGATGGATGCCCCCACGCACACGCACGACGGCATCAACCCCAGCTGCGGCGACGAGCTCACGCTCTCGCTGCGCGTCGAGAACGGCGTGATCGTCGAGGCCGCGTTCACCGGTCACGGCTGTGCCATCTCCCAGGCATCGGCCGACATCATGGCCGAGCTCATCACCGACGAGACCGTTGAGGAGGCAAAGCGTCTGTCGGGTCTTTTCCTCGCTATGATCCGCGGCGAGGAGCTCTCCGAGGAGGATTTCGAAGACCTCGACGAAGCCGCTCAGCTTAAGGACATCTCGCACATGCCGGCGCGTGTGAAGTGCGCCGAACTCGCCTGGCGCACCCTCGACGGCATGCTCGACGCCTAGAGCCCTTCCACGCCACCTCAATTTGGGGACTGTCCCCAAATTGAGGTGGCACAAGACGGCCAGTCTCGATTCACCCGTCCCCGTTTGCGACCTCGTTGAACCAAGGTGGAGATGATCCAGCAGATTACGACATACTTTTCCGAGCATGGGGCCGAATGGGTCCAGATGGTCATCGACCATCTCACCATCAGCGGCATGGCACTCGCCGCGGCGCTCGCCATCGCGGTCCCACTCGGCATCTTGTGTTCCCGGCACGCATGGAGCGAACGACTCGCCACCGGGACAGCTGGGGTCCTTCGCGTGATCCCCAGCCTGGCGATTCTCATTATCTGCGTACCGTACCTGGGCGTGGGCACCGTGCCCGCAGTCGTGGCGCTCACCGTCCTCGCCATCCCGCCCATCCTCATCAACACGGCCGTCGCATTGAGAAGTGTCCCCGCCGATGTCATAGAGGCGGGAGTCGGCATGGGCATGAGTCCGGCTCGTCTCTGGCTCACCGTCAAGGCGCCGCTCGCCTTCCCGCTTGCCTTCTCCGGCGTCCGCATCGCCGCTTCCGAAATCATCGCATCCGCAACACTCGCAGCGTATATCGGGGCGGGCGGCCTGGGTATCCTCATCTATACCGGGCTCGGAGCGCTCCGTAACGACCTGCTCTGGATCGGCGGTATCTCCGTCGCCGTGCTCTCGTTGATCGTCAATCGCGTGCTCGCCATGGTCGATCGACGCATCCGCACGTACGAACACGTCGGCTCATCCGCCCGCTGATTCTACGGACGGCCCCCGTTCCCGCCCATCGACTTCGGCACAGCATGACCAACCGGCCGCCCGGCAATGTGAGAGCCGCCCACAGATCAGCCCCACTGATTAGATACGCACCATTCCTCCCGAAAGGACCATCATGAACACCACAATCACCCGTCGCAGCGCTCTAGCCCTATGTGGCACCGCAACACTCTCATTCCTGAGCGCCTCATCTCTTTCCGGTTGTGGAAACTCCAAAGGCAGCGAGAACGCCATCATAGTCGGCTCGAAGGCTTTCACCGAGGGCGTCATCCTCTCCGAGCTCTACGCCCTCGCCCTGGAGGACGCGGGATTCAACGTCAAGCGCTCGTTTGAGATCTCGGGTTCACTCATTCACACCGCGATTGAAAACGGCGACATCGACCTGTACCCCGAATACACAGGCACCGGCCTCATCTCCGTCCTCAAGATGGACCCCTTGACCGACCCCGAGGAGGTCTACGAGACCGTTAAGAGCGCCTATGCCGATCAGTTCGACCTGGTATGGCTGAACAAATCCGAGGCCGCCGATGGCCAGGGGCTTGTTATTCGCACCGAGGCCGCAAAGAAGTTCGGGATCAAGACCATTTCCGACCTGCAGGCCCACGCCGAGGACCTGCGCTTCGCCAGCCAGGGTCAGTTCGACGAGCGCGCCGACGGCCTCCCCGCCCTCGAGGCCACCTACGGCCCCTTCGACTGGAAGGCCTCCGCGATTTACGACGAGGGCCTGAAGTACGAGGTGCTACGCAACGACGAGGCCGACGTCACCCCCGCTTACACCACTGAAGCCCAGCTCACCGACCCCACCTTCACGCTACTCGAGGATGACAAGCACGTTTGGCCGCCCTACAACGTGGCTCCCGTCGTGCGCGCCGAAGTCCTCGAGGCCAACCCCGGTATCGCCGAGGCGCTCGATCGCGTGAACGCCGCCCTCACCACCGAGGAGCTCACGCACCTCAACGCCCGCGTTGACATCGACAAGGAGGATTACGAGGACGTCGCGAAGGACTACTACGACTCCATTTCATAGCAGTCGCGGCACTTCAACGAGGTTTTTCGTACTGATTCCGGCAGGTTCGAAGTACATTCCCTTGTCGGCGCTTCCCCAACTGGGGTTTTGTCAGGGCTCAGCGCGCCTCTACTTCGCAAAACCCAACACGAGTACGAAAAACCTCATCCAACATCAGCTCCCGCCATGACAAGGCAACGTTACGAGCGGAGAAGGACGGCTCATGACCCCGGCAGTTGAATTCAAAAATGTCACCAAGCGCTTCCCGGGCGCGGCGGCACCGGCGCTCGATCGCGTCTCCCTGACGATCGATCCAGGTGAGCTCGTCTGTGTGCTCGGTACCTCCGGCGGCGGCAAAACCACGTTCATCAAGCTCATCAACCGCCTGCACGATCCCGACACGGGAACCGTGCTGGTGAACGGCCAGGATGTGTCGCAGGTCGACCCTGTCGAGCTGCGCCGGGGCATCGGCTATGTCATCCAGCAGACGGGGCTGTTCCCGCACATGACCGTCACCGAGAACATCGCCTGCGTTCCCAAGATCCTCAAGTGGGACCGCGGCCGCATCGACGCTCGCGTGGACGAGCTGCTTGAGCTCGTCCACCTCGACCCAGCCGATTTTCGCGACCGCTACCCCGCCCAGCTCTCCGGTGGCCAGCAACAGCGCGTCGGACTCGTGCGCGCATTGGCCGCCTCGCCCGAGATCATGTTGCTCGACGAACCCTTCGGCGCCATCGATGCGATCACCCGTGCTAAACTGCAGGACGAGCTGCTACGCATCCACCGCGGCAGTGGCAAGACCTTCATCTTCGTAACGCACGACGTCACCGAGGCGCTCAAGCTGGGCACCAAGGTCCTGGTGGTCGATGCCGGCCGCGTGCAGCAATACGCCACCCCCGAAGAACTGCTCGCACATCCCGCCACGCCCTTCGTATGCGAACTGCTCGAAACGCAGGGCTACACGCCCGAGGGCAGGAGGGCGTGATGGGCCTGTTGTCATACATGGCCACGCACGCCGACGACCTGCTCGAGGCGACAGCCGAGCACCTCATGCTGCTGGGCGCGACCATGTTCATCTCCTGTGCCATCGCCGCGCTCATCACCGTTGCCTGCCTACGAAGCCGACCGCTCGGCAATGCCGTGGTAGAAATCCTCGGCGCAGCGTATGCCATTCCCAGTCTCGCACTGTTCGCCCTGCTCATCCCTCTGACCGGATTGGGCTTCACCAGCGCCGTCATCGTCATGGTCGTATACAACCAGTTCATGCTCGTCCGCAATGCTCTCGAGGGTATTCGTGGCGTTGACCCGGCACTTATCGAAGCTGCGCGCGGCATGGGCCTGAGCGATTCGCAAGTGCTGCTCAAAGTGCAGCTGCCCCTCGCCCTTCCCGCCATCATCGCCGGCGTACGCCTGGCTTGCATCTCCACCATCGGTATCGCCACCATCGCGGCAACCATCAACGCCGGTGGACTCGGCATGATCCTGCTCAGCGGTCTGCGGAGCATGAACATCGACAAGATCCTCGCTGGCACGATTTGCTGCGCCGCCCTCGCACTCGCTCTCGATGGCACGCTCAGGCTTATCGAAGCGCGTAGCCATCTTGTGCATCGGGACAAGCCCGGGGCCGCGCGGCGGTAGACGGGTACACTGTGTACACGGCCGCGACGACGCGGCGCACGATGCACCATGGAGGCAAGGCATGACGTCGAACATCGATCACGAACAGGAGCGCCCAACGGCAACCGGGGCAACCGGGTCCGTCGAGCCGACTCGCGATCGGCGTGCCCCCAAGATCGCCGTAGGTGACACCTCGGCCGTCCAGGACCGCAAAGCCGACAGCACCTCCATGAAGCAGGTGCGCACCACGTTCATCTTCCTCGCGTTCCTCGGAATCGCCTACGCCGCCTACCTCGTCTTGAGCGGCCAGCTCGACGACTTCGTCCGTGCACTCATAGGCGTCAACCCCCAGTGGATCATCGCGGGCGTCGCCTGCTTTTTGTGCTATTACGTCTTCGGTGTCCTCGCATACGCCGCCATCGTCGTGGTCGACCATGATTCCCCCGTGGGCTTTCGGGACCTCATGAGCGTCGAAGCCTCCGGCGTCTTCTTCATGCGCCTCACCCCCGGCGGTGCCGGCGTCATCCCCTCCCAAATCTATCGCCTCACCCGCGCGGGCCTTTCCCTGCCGGATGCCTCGGCATTGCAATTCGTCCGCTTCACCCTCTATGAGGCAGGCGAGGGCATCTTCGCCGCCATCATGCTGCTGTTCTGCGGTGACTATTTCCTGACGACCTTCGCCGACGTCAAGATCCTTGGGCTCGATGTCGTGTGGATCGGGGTCTTCATGTTCGGGTTCAAGTTCGTCCAGGTCGGCGGCGTCCTTCTCCTTTGCCTGCTCCCCGGCCCCATCCAAAAGCTCGGCGGTCTCGGTCTCAAGCTGGGCCATGCCCTGCACGTCCTCAATGACGAACGTTACGAGCGCTATCTCGACTTCCTCACCACGCAGGTCACTTCCTTCTCCCAGGCGTTCCGTTCCGCCGCATCCAACTGGCACGTGCTTCCGGTCGTCGAGCTCCTCACACTGCTCCAACTCGGATGCATGTACGCACTCCCCTATTTCGTACTTCGCTCATTCGGCCTCGAAGCGGACCTGCTGATCTGCCTCGCCTCGGGCTCGATGGTCGAGCTCCTGGTCAACGCCATCCCGCTACCCGGCGGCGCAGGCGGCGCCGAGGTGGGCTTCACCTATCTATTCGGCAACATGTTCGGCTGGCATCTATCTGCAGGCCTGGTCATCTGGCGCTCCGTTGAATACCTGCTCCCCGTCGTCATCGCCGCACCGTGCATGGGTATGCGCTCCACAACCGGGGAAAGCATCTACCACCGATGGGACCGCCGCCTCGAGAACACCGTCCACGTCGCCCATGGCGATTGGGGCAGCGTCAAACGCCGTGCAGGAATCGCGTATCGCCCGACCGCATCGCAGCCGAGCTCGCCCGAGCGCAAAGTCACACGCTCACAAACAAGCGATCTCACCGTGAAAATGCCCAAAAAGCCTCGCCCCGCCGAATCGGCGCGTCGCAACAACGGGGAGACACGATAACCCCAACCATTCCTGGGATTCGTCGGCTTGAAATCGTTTCAATCCGCGCGCGAAATACGTCAACCTTCGGTCTCTTCACGAAGCGCGAACACTTCACACGCAATTTCACCTATTGAAACGCTCCAGAATCGAATTTCCACCGTTCACGGAATACAGGGTGGACAAATCGCGTTAAAATGAATCTGCATGTCAGGTTTGCCCGTTGCGCAGTCGACTGACCGCGAGATGGGCACCAACTACGAAAGAGAGGAGAGGCATGCAGTACTCACAGGAAGTGGAGAACATGTGCCCCGTCGCCAAGGGTGCATACCACGGTCCCGCGCCCATCCCCGAGGAGGGCAAGTGGGTCCAGGCCAAGGAGATCAAGGACATCTCCGGCCTCACGCACGGTGTGGGCTGGTGCGCCCCCCAGCAGGGTGCCTGCAAGCTCACGCTGAACGTCAAGGAGGGCATCATCGAGGAGGCCCTCGTCGAGACCATCGGCTGCTCGGGCATGACCCACTCCGCCGCCATGGCTTCCGAGATCCTTCCCGGTAAGACCATCCTCGAGGCTCTCAACACCGACCTCGTCTGCGACGCCATCAACGTGGCCATGCGTGAGATCTTCCTGCAGATCGTCTACGGCCGCAGCCAGACCGCGTTCTCCGAGGGCGGCCTGCCCGTGGGCGCCTCCCTCGACGACCTCGGCAAGGGCCTTCGCTCCCAGGTCGGCACCATGTTCGGCACCAAGGCCAAGGGCGCTCGCTACCTCGAGCTCGCCCAGGGCTACGTGACCCGCATGGCCCTCAACGCCAACAACGAGATCATCGCGTTCGAGTTCATGAACCTCGGCAAGTTCACCGACGCCCTCAAGGCCGGTAAGACCCCCGAGGAGGCCATCGCCGGCGCCATGGGCCACTACGGTCAGTGGGAGAACGCCGCCAAGTACATTGACCCGCGCACGGACGAGGAGACCCACACGGTCGCCAACGTCTTCCCGGTCCACGAGTAACGAAAGGGAGGGACTATAACCATGGCTGTTACTTTCGAAGGTTACGAGCGCCGCGTTGAGAAGATCAACGCCTGCCTCGCTGAGAACGGCATCGCCTCCCTCGAGGAAGCCGAGCAGATCTGCCTCGACAAGGGCGTGAACGCCCGCGAGATCGTGCACGACACCCAGTCCATCGCGTTCCAGAACGCCGAGTGGGCTTACACCCTGGGCTGCGCGCTGGCCATCAAGAAGGGCGCCAAGACCGCCTCTGAGGCTGCCGCCATCATCGGTGAGGGCATCCAGGCCTTCACCGTCCCGGGCTCCGTCGCCGAGGACCGCAAGGTCGGTCTGGGCCACGGCAACCTGGGCGCTATGCTCCTGTCCGACGACACCGAGTGCTTCGCATTCCTCGCCGGCCACGAGTCCTTCGCCGCTGCTGAGGGCGCCATCAAGCTGGCCCTCAACGCCAACAAGGCCCGCAAGACGCCGCTGCGCGTCATCCTGAACGGCCTCGGCAAGGACGCCGCCCAGATCATCGCACGCATCAACGGCTTCACCTACGTGAAGACCCAGTTCGACTACTTCACGGGCGAGCTCAAGGTCGTCGAGACCATCCCCTACTCCGATGGTCCCCGCGCTGCCGTCAACTGCTACGGCGCCGACGACGTCCGCGAGGGCGTTGCCATCATGTGGCACGAGAACGTGGACATCTCCATCACCGGTAACTCCACCAACCCCACGCGCTTCCAGCACCCCACCGCGGGCACCTACAAGAAGGAGCGCCTCGAGGCCGGCAAGAAGTACTTCTCCGTGGCCTCCGGTGGCGGCACTGGCCGTACCCTGCACCCGGACAACATGGGCGCCGGCCCTGCCTCCTACGGCATGACCGACACCATGGGCCGTATGCACTCCGACGCCCAGTTCGCCGGTTCCTCCTCCGTGCCTGCGCACGTCGACATGATGGGTCTCATCGGCATGGGCAACAACCCCATGGTCGGTGCCACCGTCGCCTGCGCCGTTGCCGTGAACGCCGCCATCAACGAGTAGCATTCACGCCGCGCACATAGACTCGGCATAATAATGGCCGTCACCTTCGGGTGGCGGCCATTTCTCGTAAGAAAGGGGGTACCTTAGCTATTTAGTGCTCTCAAGCACATCGCGCAAGGCGAGAATATCCCCGTCGTCCGGATGCGTTAGCGCGGTATCGAAGTTCGCAAGGAGAGCATCGACCTTTTCGGCCGGAACCCCTTGTTCGCGCATCGCCTCATAGCGCCTGCGCACCCCGGCGCCCATCTTTCCCTGACACATGAACGTGCCCACCACAGTCGCGGTGTCGGGTATCAACGCGCGGACCTTTGTGAGTATCTGCTCAAAATACGCACCTGAGCCACCGAAGCCCGCCGTGCCGAACAGGAAGACCTCCTGGGAGTCGAGGGCGGTCAAGAACGCCGTAATCGATTCATCGCAGCTCCCTTTATCCGTCCAGAAGCCCACATACACTCGGTCGGCCCCAAGGGCATCCGACGAAGGTCCGCCGGCATACACGCAGTCATCCCCCACGAACTCAACGATCGATCGCGCCAGCAACTCGGTGTTGCCCGTCTTGCTACTCCACACAACGGCACAGCTCATGACATCATCCTTTCTCGGCCTGTCTTTAACTAAGCAGTTGTACCCAGGAGCGACGCCGTTAACGTGAAGACGCTACAGCTCGGTTGAGCACTCTCCCGTCGCCATTGCCAAAATGCCGCGAATGCCCTGCTCGACCATACTGTCGACATCGATATCCGTATAGAAGGCGATATGCTGCGTCAGGATGACGTTGGGGAACTGGCGTAGATACGCCATGTTGCGATTTGCCAGGATGTCGTGCGTGCGGCTCACATGGTAGATGCCGTCTTCCTCTGGGAAGACATCCATGGCAAGGGCACCGATCTTCTCACTCTCAATGCCCTCGACCAGCGCATCGACATCCATGAGCTCTCCGCGGCTGACATTCACCAGCACCACGCCGTCGCGCATCTTTGCAATCGCCTCGCAGTCGATAATGCCACGCGTGGATTCCATGAGCGGGATATGCACCGTCACAAGATCGCTCTGGGCATACAGCTCGTCGAGTCCCACATAGGTGACATCGCCGCGAGCGGCGAGCTCCTCGCTGGGGAACGGATCATATGCGAGAATCTTGCAGCCGAAGCCTCGCAGATAATCGATAACGGCACGGCCGATGCGACCCGTCCCCATGACGCCCACGGTGAGGGTGCGCAGCTCGCGACCGCGCAATCCGGCTAGCGAGTAGTCATTGACCTGCTGTCGCCACATGGCGGGCTTGTAGTTGCGCAGAGCCATGAGCATGAGCATGACGGCAAACTCAGCCACGCCATAAGGCGGATAGGTCGTATTGCACACATGGATGCCAAGCTCCTTGGCCGCATCTATATCGATATGGTTGAAGCCGATGCTGCGCGTTGCAACATACCGAACCCCTCGATCATGCAACTCGCGAAGCATGTCCGCATCCAACGGGCTCTTGTTGACGATGACAACTCCCTCAGCGCCATCCAGCATGTCCAGCGTCGCGCTCGTAAGCGTGTCCGCGGACCAGGCCACCTCGCAACCGGCGGGCAGCTCGCCAACAACTCGGTCGTACGCCGCGCGCTCGTCATCGCGGAGTTCGAAAACCTTGATCTTCATATCATCCATCCCATCTCCGGGTTCCCTTGCGATGCCAGCACTATACCCGATGCGCAATGGGATGAGCCCCCGCACCACAAAGGCAGCGCACAGCCCCTCAGAGCGGACCTTCGCCCATACGTTGCTCGCACCAGCCACAAGGGACAATCGACCGTTCATGGGCCATTTGAGAGCCTCACTGGGGCATCGGTTGTCTTATAACGGTAAGACCCCTACGCTTTTGACAGAACGTGAGAAGGGACCAACATGCACGAAGAGACCGACGTCCTCGTAATCGGCGGCGGCATCGCCGGCATCGTTTCCTCGATTGAGGCGGCGCGAGCGGGCGCGAACGTCACAATCGCCTGTGCCGGCCCACTCTTCGGCGGATCGAGCTTCTATCCAGGCACCTGGGGCTTGGGACTCATCGGCCCATCCGACGAAGAAGACGAAGCCGATCTCATCGCAACCATCGAGAATGTCGGCTGCGGCGTTGCCGATCCCACCCTTGTCGAAACGTTCGTTCACAACATCCGCCCCGCAATTGAATGGCTTGAACAGGAGCTCGGCGTTCCCCTCAAACGCCCCTCCAGCGCCAAGAGCGCGCGCGAGGTCACGTTCATCCCCTGCTTCGACCACACGAATCGCCTGTGGCGGGGCATAAAGCGCGAGGCTTTCGAACGCGTCGCACGTGCCGAGATAGAACGGCTCGGCATCGAGCTCCTAGAGCGCTGCGAGCTCATGGAAATCGTTCGAGATCAACATGGCCCGGTCATCGGCGCCATCCTGTGCGACAGGCGCGAACAGGAGCTTTTCCCCTTCCCCGCCAAGTCGGTCATCCTGTGCTCCGGCGGCACGGGAGGACTGTTTGAACGCAGTCTCACCTCGCGAGACGTCCTCAGTTCCGCACACGGCATCGCCCTCGACGCGGGCTGCTCACTCGTGAATATCGAATTCATGCAAATGATGCCTGGGCTCGTCTCGCCCGCCCGTGGAATCGTCTTCAACGAAAAGACCTTCCGTTATGCGGTCTTCGAAGACCCCGCCGGTATTTTGCCCGCCGATCGCAAAGGGTTTTCCGATCTACTTGAAGCGCGCTCAGGACACGGACCGTTCACGTGCCGTCTCGGTGATGAACTCGTCGACATGGCAATCGACGCCGCGGGAGCAGACGGAATCGCCGTCCACTACAACTTTCCCAAAGACGGCGCGCCGGAGTTCGTGCAGACGTTCGCGCAATGGATGGAAGACGAGCTTGGAATCACCCCCAACGACGAGCTGCGCGTTGCGATGTACGCGCATGCGGCAAACGGCGGTATCCGCATCGACGCTCATGCCAAGACGAGCGTACCGGGACTTTTTGCATGTGGTGAGGTCACGGGCGGCATGCACGGCGCCGATCGAATCGGGGGGCTCTCCAGTGCAAACGGCCTGGTTTTTGGACGGATTGCCGGCAAGGACGCCGCGAATCAAGGCACCGCAGCATCGACCTGTATCAATGCAGACCGCATCCTCAAAGAGTCACTTGAGCGCATCCGGATGAACGCAGCGCCTTTAGACGACATGGACGCGAGCCGCATCACCAAGGACATGCAGGGGACCATGAGCGCGCATGCCATGATTCAACGGACCGAAGAAGGCCTTGCAACGGCACTCGACGATATTGAACGACTGCAGCGCGAAGCACGATATCACGGAGATTGCCGTGGCTGCGTGATACCCGCCGACGCCGCACTTGCACGTGGGATACGTGTCTCCTCGCAACTCAAGCTCGCCCAGGCGATGCTGCAGGCAATGAGAAACCGTACCGAGGGCCTCGGATCGCACTATCGCGCCGATTGAGTGCCGCTGAAACCATACGTGTACGTTTTGGGGAAGGTTTTGGCTCTCCAACGCTTGTAAAAGCGCTTCCCTTCAAAAATTACCTGGGAAGACGTCAACCGTCGTGATGGGCGTAAGCAGATTGAACGGAAAACCTTCCCCAAAACGTACACGTATTGTCGCGAGCTTGATCCTTGGGCGCGACAACATGGCCAAAATCTCATCGAGTCTGGCCATACATGCGTCAGGACGTACATTCATGAGCGCAAGAGGAACCGAAGCTAGGACTCGCTACAGATAGCAAAACAGCCTCTTTCGAGGCTGCACAATTCAATGGGTGGGCGATCAGGGATTCGAACCCTGGACCTTGGGATTAAGAGTCCCCTGCTCTAGCCAGCTGAGCTAATCGCCCCTTTGCATCTGCCGTGTGAAAGGGAATGGGGTGGGTAAAGGGACTCGAACCCTCGACCTACGGGACCACAACCCGTCGCTCTAGCCAACTGAGCTACACCCACCATGTCTGTCACACAGCGAAGAGTATTATGCATTCTTATCAAAAACATTGCAAGGGGTATTTTTGAAAAATATGGCGATGGGAAAACATCGCCAAAATCAAGACCCCCGGACCCGCTCCACCTAGGCGTTGCGTCCGTATTCCCTACGGCGATACCATCGCACCACTACACTCCTTATGAACGTGGCGATGAAAGCCCCGCCGCAATCGATCAGGACATCGGTTACCTGGCCGCAACGCCCCGGCACGAACAGCTGAATCGTCTCATCGATCGACGAGACCAGCACGCAAAGAACGCATGCGGCGACAACGCCCTCCAATCCAGCGCTACGCTTGGGGTCGAACGCATGAGACGAAAGCAGGGCAAGGATGAAATACTCCGTAAAGTGGGCCGCTTTGCGAATCAGGAAATTCGTGACCCAGGCAAAGGGGAGTCCCAGCGACTGCAAAAGCCCTTGGATCCACTCCATGACCCCGGCGCTCAAAGAACCGCTGCCCTCCCCCGCAACAAGGGAATTACCCCAGATCACGCTGATGAACAGAACGACGAGAACGAGCCCCGGAATGCTCACCCTCTCCTTTATGTCCCGTATAAGCGAGGACACGCGCTACGCCTCCGCCAGCTGGCGAGCATCAAGCGACGCCGTGCCGCCCTCGATGACCTTGAGGTGCTCACGGGCGACCGCATGGACGCTCTTAGACTCGACCTTGTCGAACTCGTCTTCAATCATCGCGTTGACACGCGTGTGCATCTTTGTTTCATTGCCCCCCTCGGCAAGCACCGCCATGCGGTCCACGCCAACGCAGACCGTCTGGTCGCCCTGAGGGGCCTTGGGCGTCGTGTCCTCGGCCAGAATGGCGAGAGCGCGGGCCCACATGTCCTCATGGCCCGAGTAATCCGCCATGGGGACCTCAACGTCCTCGACGGTCGCCGCTACGGCAACGGGGCGAACGGGTGCGGCGGAGACGGGAGCAGAAGCGGGTTGCATCTTGGGAAGCACGGGGACATAGGACGTGCGCGTAACAGCACCCCCATAGAGAGACGCCATGGCCTCATCGCGACCGATGACATCCTCGCGTGCATCGGCCGCCGCAGTTGCAGAACGGGCAGCCGCCTGAGCCGCCGCCTGCTCCGTGCGGTGCAGCTCTTCGAGCGCGATTTGATACATGTCCTTCGAGCGCGTGGGGTCGCAGCTAAACGGGGAATCACCGCTGAACATGGCGTCGATCTCCGCCCAAGCCTCGGCCTCGTCGAGCGCATCGACCGCACGCGAAATGACCGGGACGCCATCTGGAGTGGCGGACCTTCCACCCCGATGACCGTGCGGACGAGAACCAGCGCGCGAGACATGCGTGGAGGCAGCCGAACGGGCATCGGCAAACGCGGACTTGAATCGAGCGGCTTCGACCTGTTCTTCGGCGAGACGCTCCGCGCGGGCATCCATAAGGTGGCCGGATATGGCGAGCAGGCCGACTCCAGCGAGCGAGCCGGCGACAAGCGGCAAGATATCGGAGCGAATCGCCTCGTTGACCCCATCGAACGGCAGAGTCGCGGCATATGCGGCCAACGGCAGCGCCACGCCCAGCCCCGCTGAGATGGCGATTGCCCCTTTGCGATACCCCATGCTCTCGACAGCCATGACGCGCTCCTTCGTCACCCTCGCAAACGTGCTCTAAACAACGATGACCGGCGCGGATGCACCGGTTCGCAATAAGTCGGATGGAAAAGATGAAGTGTGGCGCGCAGGGAATGACCCCGACAACGGTTGGTAGTGCGTTTCATCTGCGTTTTCCGTCGCGATCTTCGTTGCATTATAAAGAGAACTCCCAGGTATTTGCAAGTATCAACCGCCGACGGCGACAAATCGGGCCATCTGTTGCAAACGGGAACTTTAGGGAACAAGTACCTCGGCATTCCGTCTTATCCGCAAACGGATCGTTTGAGTAAAGGAGCGAGCATGACACGCATCGCCATCGTCACGGGGGCGAGTTCGGGCCTCGGTCGCGAATTCGTCAAGCAGCTGGATGCCGGCGCAGCCGGGAAGCTCGATGAGATTTGGGTTGTCGCCCGCCGAGCCGATCGGCTCGAGGCCCTACGCCGCACCTGTGACACGCCCGTGCGCCCCTTCTGCCTGGACCTGACCGACCCCGCCTCGTTCGATGTGATCGATGGGGCCCTCTCCGAGACCCCGGCCGCCGAAGTCGCACTGCTCATCAACAATGCGGGCTTTGGAACGTTTGGGCCGATCGCCGCGCAAAGGCCCGAGGATGGGGCAAGCATGGCAAAGCTGCTCATGGTCGCCCCAGTCGAGCTGATCTACCGCACACTCCCCCATTACCGCGCGGGCTCGCGCGTCATCAACGTCGCAAGCGTGGCGGCGTTCCTCCCGCAGCCCAAGCTCGCCGTCTATTCGGCGGCCAAGCGCTTCATCCTCGACCTGTCCCGCTCGCTCAACGCCGAGCTGGGAGAAGCCGACATCCACGTCACCGCTTTGTGCCCCAAATTCATGCACACCGAATTCCTGGATCAGCCCGGCGATCAGGCAGCTGCGAACGCCATGTGCGCCATCGGATTCGAGCGCGCCGAGGACGTCGCCAAGTCGGCCCTGCGCGCCAGCAACCGCGGAAAGGATCTCTGCATCCCCTCCCTCGATATGAAGGCCTATTACGCGGCGTCGCGCATTCTCCCGTACAAGGCGGCATTGGCCGTCGAGCGCGCCCTGGGAATCCTCTAAAAGCAGCGCCGCACCCCAACGCGCGACGAATCGAACAAAAAATCCTTCTTGCCCGCATGCAAACGGCAAGGAGGAATTTCGTTGTGATGGGTTGGTCAGCTATCTCTACAGCGCCTCGGGATGATCAGCGGCCTTCTTGGCTGTGCGAATCAGGAAATCCTGGTTGGAATTCGTGCCCTTGAGCCCCTTGATGAAGGACGCCGCAGCGCGCTCCGTATTGTTCATACCGGCGAGGATACGGCGGATGCCCCACATGAACGGACGCATCTGCTCGTCGACCAGCAAGTCCTCGTTGCGCGTACCCGAGGCGACCGGATCGATAGCCGGGAAAATGCGGCGATCGGCGAGGTCGCGGTCGAGCTTGAGTTCCATATTGCCAGTGCCCTTGAACTCCTCGAAGATCACTTCGTCCATCTTGGAACCGGTGTCCACGAGCGCAGAGGCCAGAATCGTGAGTGAACCGCCGTTCTCGATATTGCGCGCGGCGCCCAGGAAGCGCTTGGGCGGATACAGAGCGGCAGAATCAACGCCACCGGAGAGAATGCGACCCGATGCAGGCGCGGCGAGATTGTACGCGCGGGCGAGACGGGTGATGGAGTCGAGTACCACCACAACGTCGCCACCAAGCTCGACGATGCGCTTGGCACGCTCGATCACGAGCTCTGAGACGCGCGTATGGTTGTCGGCAGGCATATCGAAGGTCGAAGCCACCACATCGCCCTTGATGGAGCGCTGCATATCGGTGACCTCCTCGGGGCGCTCGTCGACCAGCAGGCAGATGAGATGCACCTCGGGGTTGTTGATCGAGATCGACTGGCAGATCTTCTTCAAGATCGTGGTCTTGCCCGCCTTGGGAGGCGAGACGATCAAGCCACGCTGGCCCTTGCCGATGGGACTCACGATGTCGATTGCGCGGCCCGTGATGGAATCCTTGCCATGCTCCATCTTGAGCGGCTCGTTGGGATAGATCGGCGTGAGATCGGCGAACTTGGGGCGGTGCTTGATCTGCTCGGGCTCGAGGCCGTTGACCGAACGGATCTTGGCAAGTCCCGGAAGCTTGTCGTTGGCGCGCATCGGACGCAGCGTACCGGCAACCAAGTCGCCGGCGCGAAGCCCTGCGGCGCGGATCATCTGCGCGGGGACGAACGCGTCGTCACGACTGGGCATATAGCCGTGTGCACGAATGTAGCCGAATCCCTGGTTATCCATGTCGAGAATACCCTCGATGTCGCGGAATCCCTCGGCGCGGGCGGCGGCGGCATAGATCATTTCGACCAGGTCGGCCTTTTTGACACCCGTCGGGTCGAGTTCGAGAGAGCGGGCCTTTTCGCGAAGCTCGGCGACCTTCATGGCCGTGAGCTCCTCGCGCGTGAGCGAGGGCTCGATTGGAGCAAAGCGGTTGTTGCGCTGCTTGCGGTTCTCCTTCTGGCGCTCACGACGCTCGCGACGGGCATCGGCCTTGGAAGACGGGCCCTCGGCGCGCTCAGCGTCGCGGCGATCCTTATGGTTGCGACGGGATTGCTTGCCGGAAGGCTTCTCCTCGGCCTTCGCCTCGGCCTTATCCGCAGGTTGGTCGGCCTTATCGGACGCCTCCTCGCTTTTGGGCTTGGAACCATCCTCGTCAGCACCCGACTTGGGGGCGTCTTCACGCACCGCTTTTCTCGCGCGGGAGGCGCGTCCGGGACGGGCGTCCCTCTTGACCGCGGCCTCTTTCTCAGAGGCTTCCTCGGTAGATGAGGCAGGGGCGGGCTGCGCGGATTCGACGGAAGTCTCCTCGACCCTCTCAGCCTGAATGCCCGGCTCGCGATCGGACTTCTGAGAATCCTTCTCCGCAGGCCCATCAGCCTTCGACTCGTCGCGAGCCGCCATCAAGGCAGCCTGCTGAGCCGCCAGGGCGGCAGCGGCGGCCTTCTCGGCCTCAACGTACGCCTTCGGCTTGCGGCCACGACGGTGCGGACGCAGCGCGGGATCGATCAACGGTGCCTCCACCTTGACTTCCTGCGCACCCACAGCCGGCTCGGCGGCGGAAAGCACCTCTGCCGCACGCTCGGCGGCGCGGCGCTGCCTGCGGACGACAGAGGCCTGGCTGATCTGTGCGAGAGCGCGGGCCTGCATGACCTCCGCAGTTGCAGCGGGAGCCGCGGGAGCCTCGGCATCCCCGGCAGCGGCCTTGGCCTTGCGGGTACGGCGCTTAGCCGGCACCTCTACATCCTCAGACTCCGAAACGGCACGCGCCCGACGACGGGGCGCCGCGGGTGCCGCAGCCGAATCCGCCGTCTTACGGGCACGGCGCTTGGGCTTTACCTCAGGCTCCTGAGCAGCCGAAACGACCACAGACTCGGGGGTAACTTCGGTCTGGGCGGCACGGGCCTTGACGGGCGCGCTCGTCTCCCGGGTACCGGGAGCGTCGACCACGGGGGTAGGCGCAACTTCAGGCGCGCGATCGTCCCTATTCGGAGCCTTCTCGATATTCGCTTCTTCAGACACGCGGTTCTACTTTCTTCTCGCGTTAGTACAAGCACGGCGTCGATACGCGCCGATATATCACTTGTTTGAAAAATGTAGGTAAGAAAAATGAAAGCGCAGGTCGCGCTGGGTTGAATATACCACATTGCAACCGTTCGGCATAGAAAAATACCCGGACGCAAAGGCATCCGGGCATTTTCATTCGATTGGGAACCAGCGCAGACGCCGATTTACATCGTGGTGGGCGCGGAAACACCGATAAGGCTCAGAACCAGCTCGAGCACGGAGCGGACGGCGTCGCAGGCGGCCAGACGTGCGCGGGACAGCTCGGCGTCGACCGGACGGCCCTCGCTCGGCAGAACCTGGCAGGCCTGGTAGAAGCTGTGGAAGCCGGCGGCCAGCTCCTCGGCGAAGTGGGTCAGGCGGAAAGGCGCACGGTCGCGGGCGCAGGAGGCGATGAGGTCCTCGAGCTCGGAGATCTTGCGGGAGAGCGCGAGCTCGGTGGGGTCGGTCAGCAGCGCGTAGTCGACGTTCTCGCCGATGGCCTTGGCGGCCACGGCGTCCATGCCCATCTCAGCGGCCTCCTCCGGCGTGACGCCGGCGGCCTTGCGCAGGATGGAACAGATGCGGGCGTGCGCGTACTGGACGTAGTACACGGGGTTGTTCTGGCTCTTCTCCTTGACGGCCTCGATATCGAAATCGATGGCCTGGTTGGAAGAGCGGGAGATCAGGGTGTAACGAGTGGCGTCGGCACCGACCTCGTCAACGAGCTCCTGGAAGGTGACCATGGTGCCCTTGCGCTTAGACATGCGAATCGGCTTGCCGTTGCGGAGCAGATTCACGAACTGGCCGAGCAGGACCTCGAACTGGCCGGGGTAACCCAGGGCGTCGCAAACGCAGCGCACGCGGTTGATGTAACCGTGGTGGTCGCAGCCCCAGATGTCGATGACATGGTCGACGCGCTGGAACTTATCCCAGTGATAGGCAACGTCGGAGGCGAAGTAGGTGTACTCACCATTGGCCTTCACCAGAACACGGTCCTTGTCGTCGCCCAGATCGGTGGAACGGAACCACAGGGCGCCGTCCTTGTTGTAGAGATAGCCCATCTCGTCGAGCTTGGCAAAGGCGCGGTCGACGGCGGAGGTGCCGGCGTGCTCGCCCTCGGTGTCCTTGATGTAGACGGTGCGCTCGGAGAACCACTTGTCAAAGTCGCAGCGGACGTCGTGGCACAGCTGACGCATGTTCTCGACCATCTTGGCGTAGCCCTCCTCACGGAAGTAGAGCATGCGCTCCTCGTCCGTGACGTGGGCCCACTTGTCGCCGTCCTTCTTATAGAAGGCAGCTGCCTCGTCGATGATGTAGGTGCCGCCGTAAGCGTTGCCACCCAGACCCTCGGTGAAAGCGTCCATGTAGGGATGGGAATCCAGGTGCTCGTCGGCCTCATCCTGAACGAAGTTGTCACGGTCCTGAGCCAGGAAGTCGCGAGCGCCGTCGATATCGAGGCCCTCCTTCTCCATGATCTCGATGAGCTGCATGTAGCGGTAAGAGATGGAGTTACCGAACACGTCCATCTGGGAACCATGGTCGTTGATGTAGAACTCGCGCTGGATGTCATAGCCGGCGTGGCTCATGACGCGGCAGAGGGAGTCACCGAGCGCAGCCCAACGGCCGTGACCGACGTGCATCGGACCGACGGGGTTGGCGGAAACGAACTCGACCTGGGTCTTCAGGCCCTGGCCGACGTTGGACTTGGCAAAGTCCATGCCCTCCTTGCGAGCGACGTCCAGAATGGCGTTGTTGGCGGCGGCGTTCAGGTAGAAGTTGATGAAGCCGGGGCCGGCGACCTCGACCTTGGCGATCTCGGCGCTCTCGGGCATGTGGGCCACGATGGCGTCGGCGATCTTCTTGGGTGCGCAGTGGGCCAGCTTGGCGGACTTCATCGCGCAAGTGGAGGTCCACTCACCGTGAGAAGTGTCAGCCGGTCGCTCCATGCCACAATCCTCGAGCTCGAACGCGGGCAGGTCGCCAGCCTCCTGAGCTGCGGCGAGGGCAGTGCGCACCAACTCTTCAATCTTCTCCGGCATAGAGGTCCTCCTCATCCTATGGCCCTGAAATGTCCTTCTCGCAGGGCTCACGTACAGACGCACTGTACTCTAGCACAGTGCAGCAGCTTAGGGGCGTGAAATCCCCGAAAACATGCGATAGCCCGCTTTTTCCGAGTTCAAATCTACAGGAAAACGCATAGAAAGATACGGAATTTAAATTGCGAGAATAGCTCATTCAGGCATTTTTCCAATACCGTATGCATCATTATTCACGTCCTGCAATGAGTCCTCTGTAGGTTTTCCCATATAAACATGGTATTATTGTTGTTACTGAGCGTATCGCGTATTCATTTGGAGGAAGCATGTTTGAAATCGGACAGCACGTTATTCATCCCGGCCAAGGAGTCTGCACGGTCACCGGATTCACCGAGGACGTCGCGCACCCCATGATTTTGCTCCGCGCCAAATCCGGCCATGCGGAAACCCACCTCATGTATCCCCTTGCCCAGCAGAGCCGCCTCCATGCAATCATCTCGCGCGAGGACGCCGAAGACCTCATCGACTCCTACGCCGACCTGACGGTCGATTCATTTACCGAACGCAACAGCGCGCTCGAGGAAACGCATTTCAAGCAACAGCTCAAACTCGGAGCTCCCGAGACGGTGCGTGTTGCAAAGACCATGCGTCACCGCATCGCAGAAGCGGAAGCCCATGGAAAGAAACCGAGCAGCTACTATTCCCGCATGCTCAAGGAGGCGCGCCGCCGCACGCTCGAAGAGCTCTCCGTCGCCCTCGGAGCCGACGAAGACGCTGTAGAAGAGCGATTCAAGGCAGCCATCATCCAAGCGGGCGAAATCCCGACACTCAACTGATCGACGCCCCGCCTCAATTTGGGGACTGTCCCTAAATTGAGGCGGGGAATCGAAGTGCAGCACAACGGCAAGGCCCGCACTCCATCGTGCTATAGTGTGGTGTAGCAAGCCTCCCCCTTCACCGAATGGGGGAATCAAGGTGTCCGACCCCCGACCGTAGGTACGGTGCGCACGCGCGCCATAAGGCGGGGGTCTCGGGCACCTTTTTTGCAATCGCAGCCGTTATCTAGGAGGAACCATGGCACAGCTCAACGTCGGCATGACCCGCGAGTCGGCATTCGCCCTGCTCAGCGAGCACAACAAGGATCCGTTCCACATCGAGCACGCAGAGACGGTCGAGCAGACGATGCGCTACTTCGCACGCGAGTACGATCCCAAGAACGAGGAGTTCTGGGGCATCGTCGGCCTGCTGCACGACCTCGACTGGGAAGAGCACGACGATGACCCGATGAACCACACCATCTACGCGGCGAAAGACATCGAGGCCGCTGGTGGTTCCGCCGAGCTCATCCGCGCCATCCAGACGCACACAAGCGATTTCAACGCCGAGCTTCCCAAGCCGGAGCTGATGATGGAGAAGATTCTGTTCGCCACCGAGGAGCTCACGGGTCTCATCGGCGCAGCCGTGGTGATGCGCCCCTCCAAGAGCGTCATGGACTTCAACGTGAAGTCCCTCAAGAAGAAATTCAAGGACAAGCGCTTCGCCGCCGGCGTTTCGCGCGATGTCATCCGCTCCGGCGCCGAGATGCTCGGCTGGGAGCTCGATGAACTGTTCGCGCGCACCATCGAGGCCATGCAGTCCTTCGCCCCCGATCGCGACACGTTCACCTCAAATTAGGGACAGTCCCTAAATTGAGGTTCTGACATCTAAATCCACCTCAAATTAAGGACTTCCCTAATTTGAGGCATGTGCAAACAAGCCAAAAACGAAACAGGAGATGCCACATGCCGAGAACCTCACGAAAACGATCGGAAACCGGCTTTTACCACGTGATCCTAAGAGGAAACGGCAAGCAAAACCTGTTTGAAACCGATAAGGACCGGGCGGCATTCATGGAGGCCGCCCGGTCCTCTTTTTCACGCGACAGCGTCACGCTCATCGCATGGTGCCTTATGGACAATCATGTGCACCTCATCATCGACGACCCGCTCGACCGCATAAGCACAGCCATCCAACGCGTAACCTCGACGTATGCAATGTACTTCAACCACACATTCGGACACTCAGGCCACGTGTTCGAAGGGCGCTACGGAAGCGTTCCCATTATTGATGACGAGCAGCTGCTTGCCGCGGTGAAATACGTCCACAACAACCCTCTCAAAGGCATGGGGATCACGCCTGATCGCTACCCGTGGTGCAGCTATTCAGAGTATGCATCCGGCGTATCGAGATTCGCAGATATCGACACGCTTCTCGAGCTACTTGGTGGGACCCAGGCGTTTGTGATGTTCTCCATCAATGACAACGTCACCGGATATCGACCAGCCTTCAAAAAGTATGCCGACGAAGACGAGAGGGCCACGCTCGCCCAGCAAGTATTCGAGTCCTTCGGATGCACGGCAACGGGCGTCAAAGAGCTGCCGAAGAAAACAAGAAACCAAGTGCTCAAGGCCTTGTGCGAATGCGGGCTAACGGTCAAACACGTTCAGAGGCTCACCGGCATCGGAGAGTGGACGATCCGCAACGCCGCGGGGCGCGTCAAGAAACGTTAACCCGCCCGTAAACCTCAATTTAGGGACTGTCCCTAAATTGAGGTTGCACGGATGTAACAATTCAATAGTTCGCGCCGTGTATAGGGTGAGGAGGTGGAAGATATGAAACAAAAACCACCGTATACCGTCGAGACACTCCGATCCGAAGCTTTCATGGAGCACGCCATCGAACGCCATCGCGGAGCAGTTCTGAGACTCGCGCTCGCGCGGACGCGCAACGCGGCAGATGCCCAAGATGTCGCACAGGACGTGTTTATCAAACTGCTGCGAAGCACCACGAGGTTCCACGACGACGATCATCTGCACGCCTGGTTGCTGCGCGCCACACATGATTCGTGCGTCGACCTGCACCGCCAGGCCTGGCGCCGACGTGTGGAGACACGCGAAGACATGGCTGTCGTTGCAGACCGAGAGACGTGGGACCCGACCATCGAGGAGGTCGTCAATCATCCAGTATGGACGGCCATGGAGCGCCTTCCCGACAAGCTTCGGTGCGCGCTGCACCTTCACTACGTCGAGGGATACGGCATCGCCGAGGTCGCGGACATCTTGGGATGCACGGAGGCGGCAGCCCGCACGCGCCTGCATCGCGGACGCAAGAAGCTGACCGCCGAGCTCACGCGGCTTGAAGCAGCAAGATCTGCACCCGCCAGCACACCCGCGGACCCGAACGACCCGACCGACCCCGCAATGCAGCCGACCACATATTAGAGAGGAGCCCCGTCGTGACACAGAACCTTATGGACGACTACGTCCGCACCATGAAAAGCGTCGGTAGCGATGACGCTTCACTCACGCGCATCCAGCGCGCCGTCGCCCGCGAGCGCGCTCGCAGCGCATCCGCCCCTGCCGCTTCTGGGCGCACCGACATGTCCGCACGAACCGCATCGGCATCAGCGCCCGCGCCCTGTCGAGGCCTGCGCATCGCCGCCGTCGCCGCGTGCACGGCGCTGCTCGCGCTCGGCGGCGCCTTCGCACTCCCCCGGCTGATGGGCCGCGGCGCGCCCGTCACCCCCGTGGCGGGGATGCAGGGATTCGTCCTTGCCGCCTACGCCGACGGCAGCGCGGTCGAGGACGGCGAGAACACCGTCATGACCTCGACGGACATCTTCAAGAATTCGGGGGGTTGGAGCGAGGGCGACAACGACGTCTACGAAACGGCATACACCATCGACCCCAGCATTCTCGGCAACGACGTGGTCTCAGTCGAGTACCGCTCGACCAACGAGAACGTGGTGCTCGAAGGCATGCGCGACCGCAGGAAGGTGCTGCCCGGCGAGAGCGCGGGAACCGAGTACCTCTCGTCGATCACCGTGGGCGGGCCGAACGCGACGCTGTCGGATCTTTACCAGCTCGACCTGCGCGTTTCCGTTCCTGCGACGGATACCATCAAAGAGGCAGACGAAGCATATAATGAGCTCGGAAATGCAGGCATATACGATGAAGAGCTAAGTGACCGACTAGGCCTCGAGGTCCAGCGCGCCTGCGCCGAGGAGCTCGCGTCCGGAACACTCGAAATCACCGCAACCTTCGCTGACAGAAGCACGCAGACCCACGTCTACCGCATCGCGCCCGTCGAGGATTTCGAGCAGCTCTGGTGGAAGGATCGGGCGGCCAGGCGGGCATCGTTCGACGATGAGGACGCCGATTACGAGCCCCTGCAGCTCTTCGCCCTGCAGCAGGTCGAATAACGCTCAAGCCAGTCAAAACCTCAATTTAGGGACTGTCCCTAAATTGAGGTTTACGGGCGCACCTGCCCCGTGCCTCGAAGCTCATACTTATAGGTCGTGAGCGCCTCAGCGGCAAACGGACCACGAGCGTGCAGCTTCTGAGTCGAGATGCCAATCTCGGCACCCAAGCCAAACTCACCGCCATCGGTAAAGCGCGTGCTCGCATTCGCGTACACGGCGGCAGCATCCACCTCACGCAAGAAGCGCTCGCAAGCCTCCTCATCCTCGGCGACAATCGCCTCGGAGTGGCCCGTGCCGTAGCGGTTCACGTGCGCGATGGCCTCGTCGATACCGCCCACGACCTTCACGCTGATCTCAAGAGCGAGATACTCGCGCCCCCAGTCCTCTTCCGTCGCGTCGACGAACTCGCCGGCAAAGGCGACGCCGCGAACGCGTTCATCTCCATGGATCACCACACCGGCGGATCCAAGCTCCGAGAGCGCCTCGGGCAGGAAGGCATCGGCGATTGACTCGTCCACAAGCAGGGACTCGCACGCATTGCACACGCCCACGCGTTGGGTCTTGGCGTTCATGATAATCGCGCGAGCCTTGGCAAAATCGGCACTCTCATGAACGTAGATGTGACAGTTGCCCGTGCCCGTCTCGATAACCGGCACCAGGCTCTCGCGCACGCAGCGCTGGATGAGACCGGCACCACCGCGCGGAATCAGAACATCAACCACGCCGCGCAACGCCATGAGCGCCCCCGTTGCAGCGCGATCGGTCGTCTCGATGATGGAAACCGCCGCCCGGTCGAATCCACTCGCCTCGACGGCATCCGCCAAGATGCGGGCGATTGCGACACAGCTGTTCTGAGCGATGGAACCTCCGCGCAAAATGCAGGCGTTGCCCGTGCGAATGCAAATGCCAGCGGCATCGGCGGTCACGTTGGGACGCGCCTCGTACACCATCGCGACAAGCCCCAAAGGCACGCTCACGCGCCTCAGATGAACTCCTTCGCTGATGTCGCGCTCATCGAGCACGCGCCCCACGGGGTCGGGCAAATCGGCGAGCTCATCGAGGCCTGCGGCCATGCCCTCGACGCGCTCCGGCGTGAGCAGCAAGCGGTCGAGCAAGCCCTCGGATGTACCCGCGGCGCGAGCGGCATCCATATCGATGGCGTTCGCCTCGAGAACCTCGTCGGCACGCTGGCGAAGAGCGGTGGCCATGGCGCGCACCGCGGCACAGCGCGCCTCGTCGGAGGCAAATCCCAATGAGCGCGAGGCGGCCTTTGCCTCGCGGGCAAGATCTTCAACATATACGGCGATATCGTTCATGGCGAACTCCTCACATGTGTAAAATGCACCCGTCCCCAATTGCACATCGGGCAGGTCGCGGCGCTACGCGAATACGATCAGGTTGTCGCGATGGATGGCGGGCTTATCAGCGAGCGCGACGAGCAGACGATTGCCGGCGATGTCCTCCTGACGACGGCCCGCGGCGAGCTCGAGCACGTCCCGGTCGGCTTCGGCGATACCGCGAGCAAGCACGAACCCATCCGCATCGCGAACGTCCAAGATATCGCCTGCGGAAAAATCGCCATCGACGGCCTTGATGCCGACCGACAACAGCGATCCGCCGCCATCGACCAGGGCCCTTGCGGCGCCGGCATCGACTGTCACCGTACCGTGAGCCGAATCACCCAGCGCAATCCACAGCTTACGAGGCGCGATCTCCAAACGGCCCGCAGGCGGCACGAACCGCGTGCCCACCTGCTCGCCCATGGCAAGGCGCACCAGTGGGCGCTCCTCGGCACCCGAGCAGATGACGCTCTCAATGCCGGCCGTCATGAGGATGCGGCAGCTGCGGATCTTGGTGATCATGCCACCCGTGCCGACCGAGGTGGTGGAGTCGCCGGCGGAACCGATGATCGCGGCGTCGATCTTGTCCACGAGCGGGATGAACTCGGCATTCGGATCGAGCGAGGGATTAGCCGTGTACAGACCGTCGATGTCGGAGAGCGTCACGCACAGATCGGCGGATACCAGGCAGCTCACAAGGGCGGCGAGCGTGTCGTTATCGCCGAACTTGATCTCGTCGACGGCGGTGGTGTCGTTCTCGTTCACCACGGGCACCACGCCCAGCTCGAGCAGGCGCGTGAGTGCATCGCGGGCGTGCAGATAGGAGGAGCGGCGAGCGGTATCGCTGCGCGTGAGCAGCACCAGCGAGGTCAGCATGTCTACGGCGCGAAACTCCTCGTCATACACGGCGGACAGCACGCACTGCCCCACCGAAGCGCAAGCCTGCAGGCTTGGCATATCGGTCGGGCGCCTATCGAATCCCAGCAAGGGGGCGCCGCAAGCGATCGCACCCGAGCTCACCACCACGAGGTCCCAGCCGGCATCACGCAGATCGCGAGCCTGCGCGGCGAGGGACGCTATGAAATCACGGCGAAGCTCACCCGCCTCTACCAACGTGGAGGAGCCGATCTTCACCACCATGGTCTTGCGTTCGTTCATCATTTCGCCTTCCAGGGAAGTACGGAGGACGTGGCGGCCATGCGCTCGCGTACGAGGCCGTCGCGCAGGGCGGCTAGTCCGCGCTCCATGCCCACCACGTAGGATTGCGGATACAAAAAGCGCTTGTACGCGTCATCAAGCGAAGCGAGAGATGCGGCGCAACGGGCGCGGGCGAGCTCGATGTTCTCACGCGGGGCGACCGCGGAGCCCTCGCGCACGACCGGCTCCAGCAACTCTCGGAAACTGAATCCCGACACATCGGTCACCAACGCCGCGTCGTTCACCGCCACGAGCGTGTGACCGAACGTCCCGTCGCCAGGCTGGGAGGACTCGTCCCAAATCATGTCGCACACGGGGCTTCCCGTGCGATCCACGTAGCGACGCACCTGCTGAACACCGGGAATCGTGCGTTTGTAGGGCTGCTCGGAAAACTTCATGACGGGAGTCCAGGATTCCGAGGCGCTATCGCGACGCGCCGAGAGCTTGTACACGCACCCGAGCGCAGGCTGGTCGTAGCAGGTGGCAAGCTTGGTGCCCACGCCGAATGCATCGACTGGAGCGCCCTGGCCCAACAGGGAGCTGATCGTATGCTCGTCGAGATCGTTTGACACGACGATCTTCACGTAGTCGAGACCCTCCTCATCGAAGCGACGACGCGCGTAGGCAGAGAGCTTCGCCAGGTCGCCCGAATCGATGCGGATGCCGGAGAGGCGCTCGCCGGAGGCCTCCATCTCGCGCGCCACGGCTATGGCGTTCTCAACGCCCTCGCGCACGTCATAGGTGTCGACGAGCAGTGTGCAGTTCTTGGGGGAGCTCTTCGCGAACGCGCGGAAGGCCTCGAGCTCCGTCGGGAAGCTCAGGACCCAACTGTGCGCGTGCGTTCCCGAAACGGGGATGCCATAGCGACGCCCCGCAAGGACGTTCGAGGTCGAAGCGCATCCCGCAACGTAGCTCGCGCGCGCGACCGCGACGCCGCCATCGGGGCCCTGGGCCCGGCGCAAGCCGAACTCCGCAACCGGACGGCCCTGCGCCGCCTGCACCACCCGCGCGGTCTTGGTGGCGACCAGCGTCTGAAAGCCGATGATGTTGAGCAGTGCCGTCTCCAAAAGCTGGCAATCGAGCATGGGGCCCGTCACGCGAACCATCGGTTCGCGTGCGAACACCAACTCGCCCTCGGGAATCGCGTCGATATCCACCCGGGGACGGAAGTCGGCAAGGAATCGCAGGAATCCCGATTTGAACAGCAAGCCGCCGCCAGGCGCCTCGAGCTCGGAGAGATAGGCGATGTCCTCCTCGGTGAACCGGAAGTTTTCAACGAATTCCCCGAGCTCGGCGGTACCGCACATGACCGCATAGGAGTTGCCGAACGGCGCCTCCCGGAAGAACGCCGTGAAGCACCCCTGCTCCTCGGTCTTATCGTTCTCCCACAGCCCTTGGGCCATAGTCAACTCATATAAGTCGGTGTTCATGGACGCGTCGGTTGGACGCGTGGCATCGGTCAAAGCCACGAAAAGCCCCTTTCCGAAATAACGTGCGCCGCGCCGAGATTCGTGCTCGACGCGGCAGAACCGGAAGCATCGACACGGCTAGCGCGTGGCGGTGTAGATGATGAAAGCGACCACGGCGACGAGGGCGACGGCGATGATGATCTTCTGCGCGACGGGCATGGTGGGAATGCCATCGTCATCCACGGTGCTGGAGGTCACCATGCGCTCACCGAAGGTCTTCTCCTTGGGACTGGGCGTGGGCGCGGGTTGAGGTGCCAGACGAGACGAAGCATCCTTGACCGCGGGCGCCTTCCTAGCCGCGCGCTCCTCGGCGGCGCGCTCAGCCAAGATCTCAGCATCGACGCGCTCCTGCTCTGCACGCAGGGCCTCAAGCTCCTCGCGCTCCACGCGAGCGCGCTCCTCCTCAGCGCGGCGCGCCTTCTCGGCGCGCAGGGCCTCGAGCTCCTCGCGCTCCTCGTCCGTCAGCGGCGTGGCAGTTTGGTCGGCCATAGCGGATTCCTCCTGATATCAAGGGCAGGCGACCGCGCCGCGCACCCCTCATGCATGTATGGATGGGTTGCAGTATACCCGTTCACACCCCTAGCCTGCAGACGCCGAGCGCAGCACACCCGTGGTGTCGAACGCGGGCGTGAAGCTCTCATCCACCGCGCCGCCCTCCTGCCAGAACATCTGCGTGAACCCCACATCGTCGGCATGGTCGAGCACGAACTCGTATTCGTCTTCCGTAACCGCGCGAGAAAGCTCCCCACCCGATTCGCGCATCCGCTCATTCGGCGTGTACTGGTTCATAACGGAAATCGGCACGTCGCCGGCCACATCCCAAATACGATCGAGCACGCGGCACGAATCATTCGCGTGACCGGGAAGCACCAAGTGGCGCACGATCACCCCGCGCTGTATCATGCCGTCCGCATCTACAAGCTCTCCCCCGCGGGCGGCCACCGCGGCGCACATGCGAGATAGGGCACGCGCCGCCGTCTCGGGATAATCGACGACATGGGACAGTGCGCGGCCCAAGTCGGCGTCAGCGTATTTGTAGTCCACGAGCCAGACGTCGACCAACTCGGCAAGCTCGGCGACGGCCTCCTCGCGCTCGTAGCCGCTCGTGTTGTAGACGATGGGAATCGACAGGCCCCTTCGGCGCGCCTCGCCGATCGCCGTGGGCAGGAGGTGCGCGTAATGCGTCGCGGTGACGAGGTTGATGTTGTGCGCCCCCTGCTCCTGGAGCTCGAGCATGATCTCGACCAGGCGTCCGGGCGCGACTTCGATGCCAAATCCGCCTGTCGAGATCTCGTGGTTCTGACAGTACACACATTTGAGGGGGCAGGCGGAAAAGAAGATCGTGCCCGACCCGCGCTCGCCGGAGATGGGCGGCTCCTCCCAATAATGCAGTGCCGCACGGGCGATCTTGAGAGAGTCGTCCGCCCCGCACACGCCACGCGCCCCCGCCGCGCGATTCGCCCCGCAGCGACGCGGGCAAAGCTCGCAATGACCGAGCGAGGCGGTTTCGAGCAGGTTCGTCATGGCGTGCGTCCTTCCCATGTGTAATTTGGGGACGGGTGCGTTTTGCACATGGCGCAAAGTCGCACCGTGCATCCAAATACAACTGAAGCGACCAATAGCGGGCGCATTCAACCGATATGAAAAAGGCCCCGTTACCGGAGCCTAATCAAAATCCTGTGGTGGAGACGAAGGGGATCGAACCCTCGACCTCCTCGATGCGACCGAGGCGCTCTCCCAGCTGAGCTACGTCCCCAGGACAAGTGAACATTCTAGCAACCATGCGCGCGGTGTCAACGGCAAAATGGCGAAGAATTTCTCGTCGCAACGCGAGCACGGCGCACGCACTGCGGCGCGTCGGACCGCGCATGTTGGCGCGACACAAGAAAACCGCCCCCCACTTCACGAAAATGAACCCACCTCTGCAAGGTGGGTGCCCTCATCGCTCGGTTCCAGCTTCCTTAACAACGAAGGATTCCTGTACTGCGCTCGACTTCTCGGGCTCCCTAAATAAACGCGACGGTTCACCCAGTTGCTCCGCGGGGGGCGGAACACCTTCATCATAGGGCATGCGATTTGCGATACTAGTCTTGACTTCGAAAAAGTGTTGTCGGACGATGGTGAAGAGCCGCGCGTAATGCGGCTTTCTTTATGTATAACGACGAGGAATTCGCAGGTGACCCGCACATTCGCACGCATGGCCTGCGATACTGGAAACGACTGGACCGCACACCACGGCGGACGGTCTCCAACGATCATACGTCCCCAATTGAACAGGCACGGGAGGCGCCATGAGGCTCACCATCGACACTATGACATACGGACCGGACGGCCTCGCCCGCACGGATGAGGGCAAAGCCGTTTTCGTCTCCGGTGGCCTGATCGGCGATACCGTCGAGGCCCGCATCACCGATGACGGGCCTTCCTTCTCACGCGCCGTAGTCGAGGAGGTCCTCGAGCCCTCCGCCGATCGCGTCCAGGCGCCCTGTCCTTTCATCGGTATCTGCGGCGGTTGCCCCTGGGGCGGCCTCTCGCATGAGTCCCAACTCGCAGCCAAAGAGGAGAACCTGCGCAGTGCCCTCACACGCATCGGCAAGTTCTCCCCCGAGGAGGTCGCCGAGCTCATGCGCCCCATTCGTCACACCAAGGAGCCCTGGGGGTATCGCAATAAAGTCGAGCTCGCACCGGTGCGCGAGGGCGGTAAGTTCCGTCTCGGCATGCACGGGCGCGATGCCAGCCAGGTCATCAAAGTCGATTCTTGCCCGCTGTTCGACAAAAAACATGCCAAGGCCATCAAGGCCGTGACAGGCGCACTCGGCTTCCTCGGCAACTCGCGCGACCTTGAGCTCGAGCGCGTCGGCATCCGCTCGAGTCGCCGCACCGGCGCTCTCGAGATAGCGCTGTGGACCCCCACGGGGGCCTTCCCGCGCGCCCAGGTCTCACGGGTGCTGAGCGACGCCGTGCGCGCGACGAGCGTGGTACGCGTCATGTCCAAGGGCGAGAAGCGAGCTCGCCGCGTCGCCGGCGTCGAGGCCCTTGCGGGTGAGGGCTCCTGGACCGAGAAGATCGGTGAGGAGAACATGCGCCTGTCTGCCCCGTCGTTCTTCCAGGTGAACACCAAAGCCGCCGAGATACTCATCGACCTCGTCATGGAGGCGCTCGACCCTCAACCCGACGAGTTCGGCATCGACCTGTATTGCGGCGCCGGCACCTTCACGTTGCCGCTCGCGCGCCGCTGCGACTTCGTGAGCGCCGTCGAGTCCTACGGACCGGCCGTGCGTGACCTGCGCCGCAACCTCGATATCGCCAACCTCACCAACGTCGACGTGATCGGCGGAGACGCCGTGCGCGAGTTCCCCGATGAGGACGCCGATGTGCTCGTGGTGGACCCGCCGCGCGCGGGCCTGGCGCCCGAGGCGATTCGACTCATCGCGTCGGCGAGCGCACGCGATGTGGCCTACGTCTCCTGCGACCCCGCTACCCTCGCCCGCGACCTGCGCCGCTTTGTGGAGGAGGGCACATTCCGCCCCGTCTGGGCCACCCCCGTCGACTTGTTCCCACAGACCTTCCACTGCGAGACGGTCGTCAGGCTCACCCGCGCGTAAAGCGACTGATACTCACAAGGACGAATCGGGTATAACTCCGGCATCGCTGCATCCAAATGAGAGGATTTGCCATGTCCGGAGTTGCCGTACTTGCCGCCGATGGTTTTGAGACCATCGAATGCCTGACCGTCGTCGATGTTCTGCGTCGCGGCGGCATCCACACCGCCCTCGTCTCGATCATGGATACGCGCGACGTCGTGACCTCCCAGCAGATCCCCGTCACATGCGACGTCACGTTCGACGAGGTCGATTTCTCCGAATACGACTACGTCGTGCTGCCCGGCGGCCTGCCCGGCGCCACCAACCTTCGCGCCGACGAGCGCGTCTGTGAGCTGGTGCGCGAGTTCGCTGCTACCAAGCACGTCGCCGCCATTTGCGCCGCACCCTTCATCCTGGCGGAACTCGGCGTACTCGAGGGTCACAAGGCCACGTGCTTCCCCGGCTTCGAGGCTGCCTTCCCCGCGGGCTCCTTCGCGGGGGACCACACCGTGGTGGTCGACGGCAACGTGATCACCGCCTCCGGCATGGGCCAGGCGCTGCCCTTCGCCCTCGCCATCCTGAATGACATCGCCGGCGAGGTCGCCGTCCAGAAGGTGAAGGACGGTATCCAGCTGTGATCCTCGCCTCCCAATCGCCTCGCCGCATCGAGTTGATGCGTGAAGCGGGTTTCGACGCCCGCGTCATACCCGCGAACATCGATGAGACCGCTCTGCCAGACGAGAGCCCGTTCGACCTGGTCGAGCGCCTGGCCCGCGCCAAGGCCGCGGCAGTGGCAAAAGAACATGCCGAGGAAGGCGAACCGGTCGTGGCAGCCGACACCATCGTCGCCCTCGCCGGAGAGCCGCTCGGTAAACCGACAGACGAAGCCGATGCGCGCCGTATGCTCCACGCCCTCTCCGGCAAAACGCATCAAGTCGCCACTGGGGTCTGCATCGTGCGCGACGGGAGCGCCGAATCCTTCGTCGACATAACCGACGTCACGTTTTACGAGCTCTCGTACGACGAGATCGACGCGTACGTTGCAACAGGCGAACCCATGGACAAGGCCGGCGCCTACGGCATCCAAGGCCAACACGGCCGTATGCTCGTCGAGAAGATCGACGGCGACTTCTACAACGTCGTCGGCCTCCCCATCGCCAAGGTCGTCCGCGCGCTGTCACGAACCTAACGCGCGCCCTGCGGCGGGAATACAAGACCCGCTGCTCGGATAGTCCTGCTCGCACGGAGAGCCCACTGGGCCTCCGGCTCGTGCGGAACTCGCGACGGGCCTTGTATGCCCGCCGCAGGGCGCTCAGGCAGCATCATGTATCGTAAGCCTCAGCAAATGGATAGGAGACACCATGTCCACGCTCTCCCCCATCTCAATCACCGAGATTCCCGGATTCAAGTTCGGGCACTTCACGGACCGCGCGGGCGGAACGGGATGCACGGCGATCGTCGCGCCCGAGGGCGCCGTCGGCGGCGTCGACGTGCGCGGGGCTGCGCCGGCATCGCGTGAAACAGACCTGCTCAAACCGGAGAACACCGTTGAGGAGGTACACGCTGTCGTATTGAGCGGCGGATCGGCCTTTGGTCTCGGTGCCGCCTCGGGCGCCGCCAACGAACTCGAAAAGCATGGCATCGGCCTCGACGTGGGCTGCGGACGCGTGCCCATCGTATGTTCGAGCTGCCTGTTCGACCTTGCATTCGGAAACTCGCAGGCACGACCCACGAGCTTCGACGGGGCCATGGCAGTCCGCGAAGCGCTCATCACGCCCAAAAGCCTCCCACTCGCGGAGGGGTGCGTGGGCGCTGGCACCGGAGCCACCGTCGGCAAGCTCGGCGGACCCGAGCGCTGCATGAAGTCGGGACTCGGCGCACGCGCCTTCCAGCTTGGCAGCCTGCAGGTGGGCGCGGTGTCTGCCGTGAACGCCGTGGGCAACGTAGTCGACCCCGCCACCCTCCAGCCGATTGCCGGCATGCGCGCCACCGCTGACGGACTCGAGATCGTCGACATGGAAGAGGCGATGCTCGCCATGGGCGAGCAGGTCACCATGCCGCTCGACCGCACGAACACCACCATTTCCTGCATCGTCACCAATGCCTGTCTCACCAAAGCACAGGCAACCAAGGTCGCCCAGATGGCAGCCGACGCTTATGCACACGCCATCCGCCCTACGCACACGACCAACGACGGCGACACCATCTATGTTCTCGCAAACGGCTCGCTTGGTGCCGATGCATCCGCGCGCATCCCGCTCGACCTGATCGGGCTCGTCGCCACACGCGCGCTTGAGGCGGCCATCGTCGCCGGGTGCACCGAGGCGACAGCCCTGCACGGGCTCCCCGCCCATCGCGACATCGCGGCCTCTTAATCAACGATCGGTCCCTCATCAGGCCCATCCAAACCGTTCGCGGACAACGCCCCGCCCCTCACCGGACATCCGGCGGGACGCGGGGCGTTGCTCTATGCTGATAGAATCTTTTGACCATCACGATATTCAAGGCTCCACGATGTCCGATTCAACTCCAAATCCCACCGTTCAAGACGCGCCGCGCAAGCATGGCATCAGCCTCATGGGGCTCATCGCGCTCGTCATCAGCTCGGCAATCGGCTCGGGCGTGTTCGCACTCTCCACTGATGTCTCGGCCGCCGCGGCTCCTGGACCCGCGCTCATTGCCTGGCTCATCACCGGAATCGGCTTCATGGGCCTCGCCACCACCTTTGGACGCCTCTCCATCGTCAAGCCCGAACTTGACGGTATTGTGGCTTACGCCCATGCGGGATTTGGCCCGTTCGTCGGATTCATCTCCGGATGGGGTTACTGGCTCTCGATTTGGATCGGCAACGTGGCGTTCGGCGTCATGCTCGTCACCGCCATCGGATATTTCTATCCTCCGTTCGCGGGTAACCTCACCATTCCGGGCGTGATATTCATCTCTCTCCTGAACTGGGCGATCGTGCTGCTCGTCAACCGCGGCGTGGAGCAGGCGAGCACGCTCAACGCCATCGTCATGGTCTGCAAGCTCGTGCCCATCTTCTCGTTCATCATCGCAATGGTCTTCGTCTTTGATTTCGACGTGTTCACTGCGGACTTTTGGGGCAACGTCGCAAACAACCTCTACGGCACATCATATACAAACGTAAACGGCACCGTGGTAGGTGCGCCCGGGCCCATTCCCCGGCAGATCGTCAACTGCCTCATGGTGATGATGTGGGTCTTCGTGGGCATGGAGGGCGCGAGCGTGCTGGGCCACCGCGCCGAACGCAAGTCCGATGTGAGCCGCGCCAGCATCCTGGGATGCACAATACTCGTGGCGATTTACGTCGCGGCATCTATCCTGCCCTACGGCTATCTCACCCGTGAGGAGCTCATGGCGCTCGGCTCCCCGTCCATGCCCTACATCTTCGCGCGCGTCGTGGGACCTTGGGGCGGTGCGTTCATCTCCGCAGGCCTGATTATCTCCATTTTTGGCGCCTGGCTCTCCTTCACCATGTTGGCGTCCGAGGCGCTGTGCGGTATGGCGCAGATGAAGTTACTGCCCCGCGCGTTCTCTCATCTAAACGCATACAGTGCGCCCACGGCCTGCCTGTTCACCACGGGCGCCATGGTTCAACTCCTCACCATCGTGATGATGTTCTCCAGCGAGGCATACCGGCTTGCTTACTCGCTCTGCACGGCGGCGATCACCATCAGCTGGACGCTCGCCGCCGCGTATATGGTCAAGCTCGGAATTGAGCAGCGAAGGCGGGGGCGGGCGGACCATCCCGATGCCGTCGGAAACGCCGAGCGTCCAAACTCCGAACGCGTCCGCGGAACCGATTTGGCGCTCGCTTCGTTCACGGTCGCGTTCCTCGTAGTTGCCGTGGCGCTTGCGGGCATCCAGCAACTCCTGTTGTGCTGCATCGCCTACATCCCTGGCATCTTCTTCTACAAGAAAGCCCAACGCGAACGAGAAATGTTGCAGTAAACCTCGCTTCGGTCGACATCAAGCATATCCAGCAACCGCGCGACCTGCGGGAATGGCGACTGAACCTCTCTCGGTATTCGACCACTCGCCGATTCACTGCAACATATCTCACGGTTATGCCAGCTTGGCCGAAATGCAGGCATACAATCACCCGAAATCGGATAGGATAACCATATGTGCGCGTGCGCTACAACATAGGGCGCACCATTCTCAATGGGAGGCAACCAATGAGCTTTTTCTCCAACATCACCAGCGTGTTCCACAGCACCGAGAACACTGAGACCCCCGTCTCCGCCACGTTCGCATCTCGCAAGGACACCGTTTACGCGCCCATCTCCGGCATGCTCGTCGATCAGAAGGAAATCAACGACGAGGTCATCTCCCAGGGCCTGCTCGGCAAGGGCTACGGCATCCTGCCCGTCGGCAACGTCGTGTACGCCCCGGTGTCCGGCCGCGTTGACGTGGTGACCGTCACCAACCACGCCATCGGCATCCTGTCCGAAACGGGCGCCAAGGTTCTCATCCACGTCGGCCTGGACACCGTCGACATGGATGGCAAGGGCTTCACCCGCTATGTCGAGGCGGGCGATATCGTCTCCGCCGGTCAGCCCATCCTCTCCTTTGACGACGAGGCCATCAAGGCCGCCGGCCATGACGACGTCGTGACCTGCGTGGTGAGCAACCCCCAGGAGCTGGACGAGGTCCACGCGATCGGTTCCTCCAGCACCCTGCTCGGCGGGCGCCCGCTCGTGAAGGTCGGCGATCCGCTGATCGTCACCAAGTAAACTATCCCGCAGCCCGTTCGCGCAAAGCACCGAAGCCCGGAAGGCCACAGGTCTTCCGGGCTTCTTCATGCTAACGAAGTACGCGAATGAACGCCGAAGCGCGCATTGAACCGACGCGCGAATCGACTAACCGGTCACATAGCGCCACTGGATGGAATCGCCATCGACAAGCTTGTAGGCACTGCACGCCATGTTGGGCAGCTTGCCGTTGACCGCATACATCCATCCACTCGAGGCGCCATGCTCCTTCTCGGCCAGGCCGTTTATGGAACTCACATACACGCCGTGAATGCTGTCCTGTGACCCGATGCTGAGCCCCAAAGCACACAGGGCGTCGTAGACCGTAGCGCCCTGCTCAAAGGTGAACGTGCCGCTACCGGAAACCGGTCCGCCCACCGCGCTGGAATCGACCGAGATGGAGACCGTCACGGTCTTGGGCGCGGGCTTTTGCCCACCGCCCGCCGGTTTGTCAGCCTGGCCCCCACCGCCCTGTTGCGAGGAACCGCCACCGGAATTGGGCTTTGATGGGGTCGATCCGTTCGCGGGGCCGCCGGGATTTCCGCTGGAGCTGTTGGACGAAGAATCGGAGCTCCCACTGGGGCCGCTGGACGAGGATGCCGTGGAGTTAGATCCGGCGGAGTCGGATGCGCTGGACTGGCCCTTCGAACCGCTGTCACCCGAGGTGCTGGACGACCGGTCTCCCGAATCTTCAGACGAGTTCTCGACCGGAGTGGCGTCGGGGGCGACGAAGGCGCCCTCGCCCGATTCGACATCGGAGGCATCCCCATCCGCATTGGAACCCGCCTGGGCGGCCGCGGCGCCACTGCCCATGGACATCGCATCGGGATTCAGAGCGAAGTACCCCGCTGAACCCAATACAAGCACAAGGGAAACGCCCGCGATTGCAAGCTGGACCGTTTTTCGGCGATGATCGGAGTGGTCGGTTGCCCGCCCCTCATCGGCAGGAGCGCCCATCACGACGTCGCGGCAGGACATCTCCGCATCGTCCACTGGTGAATCTGCCGAGATGGGCTTCTTTTCATCCGCCATATCAAACCTCCTTGTGACGGCGCGTGAACGCCATCCACAGACCCGACGCCACGAGTCCGGTCACGCCCACGGCACCTGCCACGAACGCGATGCGGGCAGGCACGGGCATGTCGCAAGCGACATTGGCCTGCGCGTTCGAAGCGCTCTCAGGGGCGACGGCGGAATCCGCATCCTGGGTCTTCTCGCCAGATTCGGAAGCGGCCGCGGCATCGCGCTGAGAGGCGTCCTCCTTCTTATCGGACGCCCTCTTTGCAAGGGGCTTAGCGCCCGCCGGCACCGAACCAATTACCGGGATCTTCGAAGGGGGCGTGGTGGAATTGGTGTTGCCCGCAGTCGGGGTGCCGGATGCACCCGCATTGGAGTTGGAGCCGGACTGACCATTATTGCCAGATGAGCCACCGGCCTGGCCGCCGCTGCCTCCAGTCTGGCCGCCGGCTCCGTTGCCGTCACCCGTCTGACCGCCGTTACCGCTGCCAGCGCCGGTCTGGCCATCGTTGCCACCGCCGGAACCGCCGTTGCCACCAGTCTCACCGCCGCCGGAACCGCCACCCTGCACAGGACCGTTCCCGGCGATTTTGAACAGATGGCCAGAGTCGTTGGTGTAGTAGAGGTTGCCCTCCTCATCGCAGATAACCGATGCCATACAAAACTCAATCTGCCCCGGACCGGGCTGGAACATCAGAGATGCTTCATCATCGCCCAGGCGATACACGTACATGCTTCCGCCGCTCGTGTACGACGGATAACCTTCAGCCCAGTTCACCGTAAAGTATACATAGGTCTCTGACCCCTGGACGGACACGAGGGGCGAACTCTTAACCTCGTCGGGAATCTTCTCTCCATCTGCTTTCAGCACTTGCTGAACGTTCATGCTTTCAAGATCGACCACGGCCAACACGCCGTTCTTGTTCTTCCAGTTGCCCTTGAATCCACCTATGAACGCACGTCCACCGCTGATCGTCGGCGTCGAGGTCGACGTGTCGGCAAACTTGACGGAGCTGAGCTCCTCTACGTGGCCTGCATCATCCACGATGAGCTTATGCAGCGTACCATCCTGCTGCGACACCGCGTAGACAAAGCCTTCGGACAGGACGAGCGTGGAGCGGATCGAGGCATCTGCAATCTTCAGACTCGAAACCTCACGCGAAAGGTCCGCCGTGAACACGTGAACTTGTCCCTGATCGTCGCCGATGGCGAAGTAATCGCCGACCATGACGCCGCCGGCCCAGTAATAACCGGACGCGTCGGTGCGCACCTCGCCCGCAAGGGCACCCGTGCGGATGTTGAATCGGCGCACCGAACCACCCACCGTAAGCTTGTCCTGAAAGGAATCGAACATCGACACATAGACATAGCCATCGTGCACCGTAAGCGTGCACAAGGATTGCCCCTGACTCGATGCGGGAACGATCCAAATCGTCTCGAGAGTTTTGGCGGAAACGGCTTGCAAATACCCGCCAGACAGGGGAATCACGATGATGCCGCCTGAGTATGCGGGACGACAGGTGCTGTCCATGGTGGCGCCCAGCTGAACCTCTCGCTCGATCTTACCTGTCGAGCGGTCGACAACCTGCAGGCGAGCGAGGCTATGGATGGGCCGCCATGTCTCCGGATCCTGCACCTCGGATGCGGTCACGATATAAATCTTGCCATCAATGATAAGTGGGTCGGACGCGAAGAGCTTTCCGCTCGCCTCGACCTCCTCGTGTGTGAGCAGGTTCTCGGCCCACGCGAGCTCGCCGTTGCTCGTCGGCGTCAAAGCATCGGTCACCGAGCCGGAGCCACCATTGATAAAGCCGTTCCACTGGCCGTCAAGGTGCGGGTGCTCGGCATCGGGATTGACAGTCACATCCGCCTGTGGCAACACAGTCACGCCGTCGTCGAGGTAGCGCAACTCGATGGTCATGCCGTCCCTAACCGGACAGGTCGTGGCAGCGCCCTCGGCACCTTGGCCGTACTCGCCATTGATGAAGAACGCCCAATATCTATAGGGTTTGTTGAAGTCGCTATCGAGGGTGACGCCCTCAGGTGTGGTGATGCTGATTGGCCCCGCTGAGTTAAGCGTATAGGTATATCCGGCCCCATCAAGCAGTCCCGCGAACACATCCCAGGCGGTGGCGCCCTCCTCCGCGGGAACTGTGACCTCGGTGAGCGGAATCCAATCGCGCTGCTCACGCGTGCCGTCGTCCTTGACCGCATCCAAGCCGGTCACGCGCGCATTAACCGTCAGCGTGCGACCAGCCTCAGGGTTCTCGGCACCCGTGGCACCCAAAACGGTGTACATCGCGCTAACCGGCTGGTTAACGAGCTGCTGGAGCTTAATATTTTGAGGATGGGCCTCGGCAAGGGACTCGAAAGCCTTATAGGTGAGCGTCGAGTCGATGCGGACCTTGGTGTTATACGCAGGCTGCGTGACAAGTAGGTTCTCGTGAGCCACAACGGACGGGCGCGACGAGCGGAATAGGCGCCACTGCGCCGATCCCATGGGATCGTAACCGGGCAGGTCGACAGGCACGACACCCGCGTCGTCGCAGTCGGTCGAGGTGCGCGCCCAGATAATGGAGCCATCCTCAGCGGGAGAGGCGCTCTGGAAGGTATCGAGGTCATCCACAACCTCGTCTGACGAGGCGTTGGTGCCCAGCAACGCTGCGGCGTAGTCGGCCTTCACCCTGCCCATGAAGTCGATGGCGGCATCAATCTCGGCATTCGTGACCATGGCGGGCGTGAAGGCACCCAACTCGCGCGTGGCGGTCACGCCTTCATAGGTGAGCGAAGCGGTGATCAGCGCGGACCGGGGTTCCTCACCTTCGAGATTGCCGGTGACAACGCCGCGATAGGTGTCGATACGAATCGCCACGGAATCGCTGCTCTCGTAGGAGAGCTTGTACACGCGGCCGTCGATGCCGAGGGCACGGGGCGTAGGGAGCTTGAGGTCGCCCGAAACCGCTGAGGTGTTCAGCGTGCCGCCCTGCATCAGGCCGACTTTGGCCTTGGCGAGCACAGAGGACAGCTCGCGCTCAATCTGCTCGACCGTGGCGTCGGATCGCGGCTCGACCGAAAGGGGGTGCTCCACGGCGACCGTCTTTTCGGACAGTCCTGAGGTGCCTGCCATCTTGATCGTGGCGGTGAGCACCACGTCGGCGGGCGCGGCGGGATGCGTGAAGGAAACCGAGGCCGCGTTATACGAGGAGACCACCTTGGCGACCTTGGCATTGGAGGAGGTCCACTCTATGCTTGCGACGGTCTTCCGCGTTTTTGCATCGACGACCTTGAACGGCAACTCGAGCTTCCTGACGGCTTCGGGAATGGAGCCCTGGGCGAATTCAGCTGGAAGTTCAACATTGTCAAAGGTGCGGTTGAGGTACTCCCCCACACGCGCATCGTCCCACGGCAACTGAGAGGTGCGCTTGGGCGTATAGGTGTCGGTCGCGTCACCGCAGGTCAGCCGATACGTGGGCTGAAAACGACGCAACACCGTGTAGTCGGCGCTACTCGTGCGCTCCACGGGCGGCAAGAAGAAGAACTCGATATTGCCGTTGGAGGCGCCGACCGTGGTGTCGATCGAACCGCGGGCAGCAGGTTCGTATTTCTCCATGCCGGAACTCACCACATGGCTCACGACACCAGTCACGCCGAGTTTTTCCAGGCGCGCCTCGATCATGGTGTTGAGGTTGGTGTCGGCACCGAACGCGGGCGCAGGATAATAGCCGCTGAAGCCGTCCTTCTCGAGAGCGGCGATTGCGGCGGCGAGTTTGGCCTCGTTCTCGGCGGATCCGGCGGCGGCCACGGGGCCCACAGCCTCGGACGCCACGGTGTTGCGCGAGGTCGCCTCAACCTTGATGTGGCTGCCGGCAAGCGAGGCGTCGAGCGTGAGCGCGGGACCGGTGGCGCCAGAGATAGGGGCGAACTCGTCCGCGGTGCTCGGGGCCGCCAGCCAGCGGTACGTCACGCCGGCCGTCGCCTCCTGCTCGCCGGACCAGCCGCCCTCCTCAAAGGCGGTGGCGCGCAGGGTGGCCCCGACCTTGGCCTTGCCGGAAAGCCCCACGCGCACCAGATCGGTCTTGCCGTCCGTCACCTGAGCGCTCGAGGCGGACACCCACACCACGCTGCCGCCGGGGTTGACCACGCGCGCGGCGAGGCGCTTGCCGATCAGGCCCTCGGGCACGGTGAAGGAGCGCTTCGTGGCACCCTCGATGGCCACGTAGCCCTTGGCCTTCCAGGCGGTGTCACCGGAGGCGTAGTCGACCTTCTGCTCGCCCACGTACCACTGGAAGGCCATGCCCTCGTAGTCGCGGTCGGAAAAGTCGTACTCGTCACCCCATTCGAGATCTTCATAGGTGGCGTCGATGCGCAGCTCCCGGCCCACGCCGATCTTGCGGAGATCCGACCCGTTCTTGTCATGGATGTAGATGTAATCCGCGTCGAGGCCCGCGCGGGCGGCGTGATCGCCCGCGTCCGCAGCAGGCTTGTCGGACGCCGCCGGCACGTGGGCGACGTCATCAGTCGCGACCACGGGCGCGTCATTGCACTCGGCCATCGCGGGCTCGGACGTCGGCGTAGTGGACTCCCCGCCCTTGACTACAGCCTCCGCAGATGCGGAAGCTTTATCACGGAACTCCCCTGCAGCGAGGTCATTTGCGGCAACCGCCGCATCGGCATCCGCGTGAGACTCCCGCGCATCGGACACAGCCGTAGCGGCCTGCGCCAACACATCCTGCGCATCCTCGACGGCTTGCGCCCATGCGGGCGCGGGCACGCCACTCGACAGCATTGTGAATGAGAGCGCCGCCACGAGAGCCTTGCGCCAAACAGGTACCTTGAACCCTCCGCGCGGAGAGCGGCAATTACGTCCGATCATGTCGGATCCCTTCCCCCAGGGTCGGTGCCCCCTCAATGAGGGGCACGCTCAGATGGGAGGCGATCCGACTTGTCATCATCCGATTGCGCGCGCCGTCCGATCTACGACGCTCACAGCGCAGCCGTCCGAGTTACGGTTACTGGCATAGCCGGGGACTTGCACCCCGATTCCCCTGGACGCCTTGAACGTCCGTGCGTCTCCGCACCACCATCTCGACCATATTGCTATATCTGGGATATCGTAACACGGCATTTGTCCGTCTATCGGTTCTCGATACTGCCGATGTTCCTCAACTCGATAGAGATCAACCCGTTGGGCTCATTGACGAACTGCACGTAGTCGGTGTCCTTGAGCATCTCCGCGGGGAAGCTGATCTCAATGCCAGTGTCGGTGCGAATCTTGTGGTTGCGCACGGGCGCGCGCTCCACTACGGCGCGCTCCACGGCCACGCGCTCGGGCAGGCGCTCCTCGCGCACGCGCTCCTCGACGCGTTCCTTGAGCACGGGCTCGTCCTCGAAGATGTCCTCGGCGATATCCCAGGGGGCAATCTCCTCGTCAACCTCGACCTTCTCGGCCACGGCGGCCTTGGCCTTGGCAAGCGCCACCGCCGTGTTGGCGCCGTGCTCCTCGGCGACCTCCTCGACAATGCGCGTCACGGCCTCGATGACCTCCTTGCCCGAGACGCCGCTTTCGCACTGGAGCAGGCCGTCGGGAATGATGAAGGTGTCCTCGCCCATGATTTTGCGCTTCTTGTCCACATAGAACGCCTCCATGGAGCTCGCGCGCACGAGCGCGTAGGAGCTGACCTTTTGCGAGGGGCCCGGCAGGATGGCGTAGCGCTTCGCAATGTCGTTGCGGACCTCGCCGCCCTCGCGCGCCACCTCGTGCATGAAGGCGGTGCGGCTCGCCATGAGCAGCACGGCGAACCAACGCACGTCATCATCATCGTCGAAGTCGGCAACGAGCACGTCGGTGGACTCCATCTTGTCCGCTTTGGCGAGCTCGGCCGCGAAGAACTCCGCGATCTGCTGCGATAGGTCCACGAACTCGCGATCGCCGAAGAAATACCCCTTGAGCTCGCCGGCGAAGGCGCTTTCTTCCGAGAACGCTGCACGTCGATTGTCCACACTCGTACGGGCTCGACGCAGATGCGAACTCACAAACGAGCGGACGGCACGGGTATCGAAATCGAGCTCGCGCTCGCTCATGACGTTCACGGCGGAATCGAAGTCGAGGATATGCAGGATGGCGTGGTTAATCTTCACGGGCGGGCTCCTTTTGATGCGCTTGAACCTGGCCATTATACCCGCGTCGCACGAAGGTGCCTTTGGCGACGAAGTCACAGACTCGGACCGCGCCGAACCGTATGGTGTATGTCTAACAAGGCACGCGGGCGAGGCGCCCACAGCGCACAAGTCGTGCTCGAACTTGAGCACCAGGGGTATACCAATGTCGTGAACATGGGCGGCATCGGCCGTTGGTCCGGTCCGCCGGTTCGCTAATGAAACACCTCGACGACCCCCATCCGCATGGACCTTACCGAAAGGAACCCAATCATGAAAGTCATCATCGTCGGCGGCGTCGCCGGAGGAGCAACCTCCGCGGCCCGTCTGCGCCGTCTGGATGAGAACGCCGAAATCATCATGATCGAGCGTTCCGGATACGTGAGCTACGCCAACTGCGGCCTACCCTACTACATCGGCGGGACCATCACCGATCGCTCCAAACTCACGCTGCAGACACCGCAGAGCTTCCGAAACCGCTTCAACATCGATGCCCGCGTGCGCCAAGAGGTCGTCTCGATCGACCGCGCGGCCCATACCGTGACCGTGCGCCATCTCGACGACGGGACTGAGTACGTAGAGGGCTACGACAAACTGATCCTCTCCCCCGGTGCGCGCCCCGTGACTCCCAGCCTACCCGGCATCGACGCCGAGCGCCTGTTCACGCTGCGCACTGTCGAGGACACCTACGCAGTCGCCGACTTCATCGACCGCGAGCAGCCGCGTCGCGCCACCGTCGTGGGCGCCGGCTTCATCGGGCTGGAGATGGCCGAGAACCTGCGTGAACGGGGCCTTGAAGTCACGGTCGTGCAGCGAGGCGAGCACGTCATGCCCGTCTTCGATGCGGATATGGCGTCCCTGCTCCACAATCATCTCCGCGAGCACGGCGTCGAGCTGCTGCTCAAAGCCGACGTCACCGGCTTTGATGAAACATCGGACGCGATCTTTACCACCCTCGCAGATGGACGCGTCCTCGAAAGCGACCTAGTCATGCTCTCCATCGGCGTGGCGCCCGAATCGACCCTCGCCCGCGAGACCGGGATCGAGCTCGGCACGCGCGGATCCATCAAGGTCGATGCCACCATGCGCACGAGCGATCCGGATATCTACGCGGTGGGCGACGCCGTCGAGATCACCAACGTGGTGACCGGCTCCCCCGCCCTGATTGCGCTCGCCGGTCCCGCCAACAAGCAGGGCCGTATCGCCGCAGACAACATCTGCGGCCGCGAGAGTGAGTTCGGAGGATCCCAAGGCTCTTCCGTCCTCAAGTTGTTCGAGCTCGATGCCGCCTCCACCGGCCTCACCCTCACCGCGGCACGCGCCGCGGGAATCGGCGCCGAAGCGGTGATTCTCTCCCCCGCCAATCACGCCACCTACTACCCCGGCGCCGAGACCATGACCCTCAAGGTCGTCTTTGAGCGCGGGACCGGGCGCATCCTGGGCGGGCAGGCCATCGGGCGCGGCGGCGTGGACAAGCGCATCGACGTGCTCGCCGTGGCCATCCGCGCCCGCATGACCGCCGCCGACCTCACCGAGCTCGACCTCGCCTACGCCCCTCCGTATTCCTCTGCCAAAGATCCGGTGAACATGGCCGGCTTTATGATCGAGAACATCCTCGATGACCTGGTCGACCAGGTCACGTGGGACGAGGCGCTCGAGCTCGCCGCCGAAGACGGCGACGCGATCCTGCTCGATACGCGCACCGCCGGCGAGCATGCGCGCGGTGGCATCGAGGGCGCACTGCACATCCCGGTTGATGAGCTCCGCGAACATCTGGATGAGCTGCCCCGCGACAAGCGCCTGCTTGTCTTCTGCGCGAGCGGCCTTCGCAGCTATGTGGCCTGCCGCATCCTCTCTCAACACGGTTTTGCCTGCGCCAACGTCTCTGGAGGCTACGGCTTCCACTCGCAGGTGATGCGTGGCTGCACCGTGTCCCACACCTGCGTGGGCGATTGTGGCCTGCCCGTCTAGAACACACGCTTCAATTGGGGACAGGCACAAATTGAGACACCGCACCGATTGGCAGCCGAGCAGATGAGCATGAGGAGCATGTCTCAATTTGTGCCTGTCCCCAATCGATGCTCCACCGCCCCCAGGGATCGCACAATCGCGCATGCACTGGGCAGTCTACTTCTGCTCCCCATGTCCCCGCTCGCCCGCACGCTTTTTGATTGCATCGATTGCCGGACTCGCCGTCTTAATCGAGTCGATGATGCCGCTCGCCGCGTCGGCGGCCCGCTCGACCGTCGCGGTCTTCACGAATGATACGATCACATCTTTGACGAATTGCTGCAGATCGTCGTCAAGCCCCTCGATGGCCTTGAGCATGAGCGGCACATTCGTCTTGCGGTCGGCCATGATATCCGAGAAATGCGTGGCACCCGTCACTCCGATGACGTCGAACAAGGCGTCGACGAAGCGTCCTCGCTCGTCTAACGTGTATTTGTCCATCCACGCATCGAGAGTCGCGTTGAAGAAACGCGAAGATGCCGTGTAGCCTTCGGCGCGCACGAACTCCGCCGCCTCAACGTCCACCATCCACAAAAACGGATTGTGCTGGAACATCGAGATGCCGTCGCTCTCCACAATCGTCGGTGCAAAATCCGGCGCCTCCGAGAGCACCACTCCAATCATGGTCGACTTGGGCACCGTCTTCTCCATGATGGGCATGATGCGCCGATAGGGGTCGCCCGCGCAGAACTCGCGGTGAAATCCCGGCCCATCATGGGAAAAGACGCGCTTGATGCGTGCACGATACTGTGGCATGCACATCGCCGCGGCATAGACCGCAAGGTTGCCGCCCTTTGAATGGCCACCCACATACAGCTCACCCGGCGTGCGAGCCGCCACTTCGTCCAGATATGCGGCTGCCTCCTCCTGCGCGGGCACGGGGCTCAGATAGGTCATGTTGAAATCTTCCTTCCAGCCCACGACGGTGGAATCCGTACCGCGAAACGCGATGTAGGATGTGCCGTCGGGCAGACGGAAGGTCATGGCGGCAAATTGCTCCTCACTCACCTTATCCGTTCGGAATCGAAGATCGCACAGGCGACAGGTACGAAACCGCGGGCTCGCGCACACCGCGAACAGCAAATCGCGACTACCCTGTTCATCCCAGCTCGAACCGAACATGTCCTCGAAATCCTCCGCACGCAACAGCTCGTGCAGCGCGATGCCGCGCACGGTGCATGCGCGCGTGAGCTCCGGCCCGATATGCGCGTAGGAGAGCCAGGAGAACACGAGGCTGTCGACGGCGCAAAGCGGCCGTTCGTCGAACGTGTCCATGCGCTCGCGAACGTATTCCAAGAAGTTCCCAGCGGGCTTGGCCTTCAGCGGCAATCTCCCCTTCTCATCCATAGCGCCTCAACCCCTTTCACCGATCTCGCATTTGGACCATTCTATCCCCTTGGTCGGACGCAAAAGACGCTCGTGGCCGGAGGTCATCGCGGCCACCGCGAGCGGTTTGCGAGACCCCGGCCCGATCGGCAAAGGAAACCCCCGGCCCATGTGCGGACCGGGGGCGAAACGAAACGGAGCACAGCGAAGTACCCGCCGTGTTTGCGTCGATGACTAGTCGTTCAGACCGGCCTCGTCGACGATGGCCTTGAGGGCCGCAGCGGACTTCTGGAACTCGGCGTTCTCCTCCTCGGACAGAGAGACGGGCACGCGCGTGACCACGCCGTTGCGACCGACGACGGTCGGCACGGAGATGCACAGGTCGTTCAGGCCGTACTCGCCCACCATGAGGCTGGAGACGGGCAGGACGCAGTCCTCATCACGCATGATGGCGGTGCAGATGCGGCGGACGGACATGGCGATGCCGTAGTAGGTGGCGCGCTTCTTCTCGATGATCTCGTAAGCGCTGTTCTTCACCTCGTCGGCGATGCGGCGCTCGGACTCCTCGTGGTTGTAGTGGCCGTGCAGCTCGCAGTAGGTGGACAGCGGCACGCCGGCAACCGTGGCGCTGGACCACGCGGCGACCTCGGAGTCGCCGTGCTCGCCCACGATGTAGGCATGGACGTCGCGAGGGTCGACATCGAGGTGCTCGCCGAGCATGTACTTGAGGCGGGCGGTGTCCAGCACGGTGCCGGAGCCGATGACCTGGCCCTCGGGCAGGCCGCTCATCTTGATGGCGGCATACGTGAGGACGTCGACCGGGTTGGAGACGATGAGCAGGATGCCGTTGAAGCCGCTCTCGCGGATCTGCGGGATGATGCTGCCGAAGATGGAAATGTTCTTGTTCACGAGGTCGAGACGGGTCTCGCCGGGCTTCTGGGCGGCGCCGGCGGTGACCACGATCACGGCGGCGTCGGAGACGTCGGAGTAATCACCGGCATAGATCTTCATGGGATTGCCAAAGGACACGCCGTGCGCGATGTCGAGGGCCTCGCCCTCGGCGCGAGCGCGATCGACGTCGATCAGGACCATCTCGGAGAACAGGCCGCTCTGCATGAGCGCGAAAGCCGAGGAGGAGCCGACGAAGCCGCAACCGACGACGGCAACCTTGCGATCGTTCACCATGTTTACTCTTCCTTTCCCCCATCGCATCGATGGGCGATACAGTCTGTCCGTTTTGGACAGGCCACGGGATATTCAGCATCGTTCGCCGAATTATCCTTGTGTTTAGGCGTGAACTCGATTATAGAACAATCCCTCGCAAGGCTAGCCCAAAATACCCGCTTCTTCGATTGCGGAAACGGCGCGCTCAAGCCCCTCGGGAGGCAGCACGAGCGCCATGCGGACATATCCCTCGCCATGGGGGCCGAAACTCGCTCCCGGGGTCACGATGACGCCGGCCTTCTCCATGAGCTCCTCGCAGAACGCCATCGAATCGGTGCGGCCGCCGGGCAACTTCACCCACACGAACATGGAACCGTGCGCGTTCGGGCGCTTCCAACCCAGGCGCTCGAGGCCGTCGCACAGGGCGTCGCGGCGCTCCTGGTACTTGAGGCGCTGCGCCTCGACCTCCTCGAGCGGGCCCTCGAGCGCGGCAATCGCCGCCTTCTGGACGGGCATGAACATGCCGAAGTCGATCTGGCTGCGCAGCTTGGTAAAAGCGGCGACCACGTCAGGGCGTCCCACCAGAAAACCGATGCGCGCGCCCGTGACGTTGAAGGACTTGGAGAGGGAGAAGAACTCGACGCCCACCTCGAGCGCACCGGGGTGCGCCAGGAACGTACCGCCGGCGGGACCGTCGAACACGATGTCGGAATAGGCGTTGTCGTGCACGATGAGCAGGTCGTGCTCACGGGCGAACGCGATGATCTCGTCGTACAGGGCGTCGTTACCCACCGATCCCACGGGGTTGGCGGGAAGCGACACGATCATGTACTTGGCGCGGTCGGCAACCTCGGGATCGATGCCGGCGACATACGGTAGGAAATCGTGCTCGGCGTCGAGCGGGTAATACGCGAGCTCGGCGTCGGCGATCTTGGCACCCGCCTCGAAGACGGGGTAACACGGGTCGGGCACGAGGATCGTGTCACCGGGATTCAACAGCGCCAGGCCCAAGTGACCGACGCCCTCCTGAGTGCCGTTGCAAGAAGCGACCATGTCGGGCGTGATTCCCGCGACACCAAAGCGGCGCTCGTAGTAATCGCAAACAGCCTGCTTGAGCTCGGGCAGGTCTCGTAGCGAGTACTTCCACATCTGCGGGTCCTGGGCGGCCTGCGTGAGAGCCTCGACCACGTGCGGGTACGGCGCGAAGTCAGGGGTGCCCACGGACAGGTTGTAGATGGTACGGCCCTGCTCCTCAAGCGCGACGCGACGGGCGTTTAGGGACGAGAAGACCTCGGCGCCGAAGCGGTCGAGGCGATGAGAAAACTGCATGGGCTGTTCCTTTCTCACAAATGGCGTCGGACATGGCGGATTCGCTCGTATGAGAAAAGGGGCCGAAAGCCCCTTTCCCCTTTGACTATACGCCATGTATCTCGCCGAAACCACGGTCGTCCGGCGACGGGAGTCCCTACTTCACCAGGCGGACCTCGATGCCCTTCTCATATTCCTCAACGTGCGCGAAATCGCCCAGGCCGGCGCATTCGACCACATTGGCACCGGTTGCCATGGAACGGCGCAATGCATCCTCCACGCGGTCGCGCTCGGAGAACCAAATGGACAGGAAGGCCGCAAGCGAAGAGTCGCCGGCGCACACCGTGGAACGGACCTCGACCTCGAAGGTGCGGTTGGCAAACCAGATGTGCTCGCCGTTCGAGAAGTACGCGCCCGATCCGCCCAGGGTGAGCAGGACATTTTGCGCCCCGCGGGCATGCAGCTCGGTCATGGCGGCGGCAACGGATTCCTCGTCGCCGGCATGGACGTCGATGCCGAAGATATCACGCAGCTCATCATCGTTGGGCTTGATGAGCAGGGGCTCGAGTCCGAGCAGGTCGGCGAGCTGGGGGCTTGAGATGTCGAGCACGAACTGCGCCCCGCGGGCACGGACGCGCTCGATGGCGCCTCGCAGGAAGCCCTCGGAGGCATTCGGCGGCAGCGAACCCGAAATCGCCAGGCAATCGAGGTCCTCGAGCCCATCGATGAGCTCGAACATGGCCTTCTCGTCCGCATCGGTGATGGCGGCGCCGGAGTTCACCATGTTGTACTCGGTATCGGGACCCGCATTCAGGAAAACGTTCACACGCGTAATGCCCTCAGTCCAAACGGGATGAACGTCGACCCCGAGCTCGCGGGCGCCTTCGACGATGTAACGGCCGGAAAAGCCGGCGAAAAAGCCGAGGATTGCGGTGTCAACGCCGTAGTGATTGAGCGTGAAGGAGACGTTCAGCCCCTTGCCGTTGGGAGTGTACACGGCATCGCGCGTACGCGTGACCGTATTGGACTGCAGGCCATCGCAGGAGATGTTGTAGTCGATGGCCGGATTGGGCGTGAGAGTGTAAATCAAGGTGTTCCCTTTCTCGAAGCTGCCGTGAATCACCGCAATGTCGCCGTGAAATAGAAAATGAAGGCACGAGAGGCGCCCAATCACATGAATCCGGGCTGCCCAAAACATATCTGTACGTTTTGGGGAAGGTTTTGGGGTGCTTGAAGGATATACGCCGCTCGAATGCCGGCGTTTCCGCAGGAAAGCCCCTCGGGGAAGAGGCCCCACAAAGGAAAGACCGCCAAAACCTCCCCCAAATCGTACAGGTTGCCCGACGGTGCGACAGGGCACCGCCGGGCAAACACGATAACTGTTTACGCGAGGCGCTCGTTGATGAGCTTGGCGATCGCAGCGGGGTCGTCGGTCGACTTGACGGCGGCGCGGAAGGCCTCATCAGTCAGGGCCGTAGCCACCTTGGAAAGAATCTGCAGGTGGGAGGTGCCCGCCTCGGCCTCGGGAACGAGAAGGGCGATGGCGCAGGTGACCGGGGACTCGTCCATGGTCTCCCAGGAGGCGATGCCCTCGGAGCTCTTCAGCACCATGACCTGGGCGGTCTTCACCGTATCGGACTTGGCATGCGGGATGGCGAAGCCCTCAACCATGCCCGTGGTGCCCTCCGCCTCTCGCTTGAGGAAGGCGGCGTACAGGGCGGCGGAGTCCTCGGCGATGCCCGCCTCGACGGCGCGCTCGGAGATAAGGGCCAGGGCGGCGTCGCGATTCTCGACCGTCTGGCCGCAGAGCACGTTGGAAGCCTTGACGAAGCCCTCGTCGGAAGCCTGCTCAGCCTCGATGGCGGCAACCTCTGCCGTGGCGACCTCGGTCTCAGCGGCCTTCTGGGCCTTCGTCCACTCGTGCTTCTTGAAGGCGACAAACAGGATGCCGCCCACAACGGTGCCGATGGCGATAGCGAGCACCCACATGGGGGCGTTCTCGACGACGGGCAGGACCAGGAAGCCGCCGTGGGGCGCGGGGTCGTGGACACCGAACATGAGGCTCAGGATGGAGGCGATGGAGGAACCGATCATCATGATGGGCATGACCGGCCAGATGTTCTTGGTCATGAACGGGATGGCGCCCTCGGTGATGTGGGTGCAACCCAGGATGAAGTTCACGATACCGGCGTCATGGTCCTCCTGGGAGAAGTACTTCTTGCCCACGACGACCGCGAAGGTGGTGATCAGCGGCGGGACGATGCACGCGGCGGAGACGGCGGCCATGAAGTTGGTACCGAAGTTGTAGGTCTCGGTGCCCACACCGGCGGCGAGGGCCTCGGTGAGCATGGCGGTGCCGGTGACGTAGGCGGCCTTGTTGACCGGGCCACCCATATCGACGGAGCACATGCAACCGATCGCAAGGCCGAGCACGATAGCGCCGGAGGCGGACAGGCCCTTGAGGAAGTCCATCATCGCGGTGTTGATGGCGGACATGGGACCGGAGATGGCGAGCATGACCAGGCCGACGATGAGCGTGGAGAACAGCGGGTAGAGGAAGATCGCCTTAAGGCCGTTGAGGTTGGCCGGGAGCTTGGCGAAGACCTTCTCGAGCAGCAGGATGACGTAGCCAGCCAGGAAGCCGCCCACGATACCGCCGAGGAAGCCGAAGCCCACGCCCGCACCGCCGGCGTCGATCATGCCGGTCGTGGCGTTGACGGGCAGGCCCTGGATGGCGATCATGCCGGCGACGAAGCCGGGGACGAGCGCCGGGCGCTTACCGATGGACTCGGCGATATAGGCGGAGAGCACCGGAACCATGAGGCCCATGGCCACACCGCCGATGATCTTGAGCATCGCGGCGAAGCTGTTGTAGTCGGCCGCGGTGGAATCGAAGGACGTGATGCCCCACAGGAAGGACAGCGCGGTGAGCACGCCGCCGGCGACGACGAACACCAGCATGTGGGAGACGCCGTTCATAAGGTGCTTGTAAAGCTGATGGCCGAAAGACTCCTTCTCACCGGTGGCCTCGGCGGACTCGACGGCAACGGCCAGGCTCGGATCGGCCTTGGCGACCAGGGCGTCGTCGATCAGCTTGCCTGCGGCCTCGACGGCAATGGCGCGGGACACGCCCACGGAAACCATGGGCTTGCCGGCGAAGCGCTCGGCATGGACGTCCTTATCGGCGGCGACCACGACGGCGCGAGCGCCGGCGATCTCGGCGGCGGTGAGCTCATTCTCAACGCCCACCTGGCCGTGCGTCTCGACCTTGATGGTGAGGCCTCGCTCGGCCGCGGCCTTCTCGAGCGCCTCCTTCGCCATGAAGGTGTGGGCGATGCCCGTGGGGCAGCCCGTGGCAGCGACGATGTCGTACTTCTCTGCCATATTCCCTCCCTTATACTCGTGCACCCCTTTGGTGCTTGTTGACAGGAACAATCTATCACGCGGGCATTTGATGGCTTTCTTTCACGCCTGCATCTTTCCGTGAAAGGTACTTCAGCGCCGATGAACGGTATGAAACTTCCATTCATCTAATTGATGATGAAAGAAACTAGTCATTGGGTATCCTAGATGTATATGAACTCGAGGAGGAACCATGTCCACGATCACCGAATTGCCCAGCGCCCTGCCGCTCATCACATCTTCGCGGCAGTTCCTCGACAGCGAGCAGCACATCGTCGACTTTATCTTGGCCAATACCGACCGTGCGCCCCAGATGACATCCGCCCAGCTCGCTCGTGCGAGCAGCACCTCAGAAGCGTCTGTCTCGCGCTTCTGCAAGAAACTTGGATTCAAGAATTACCGCTCGTTCCAATTCTCCCTCGCACGCGACCTTGCGGCCCGCGAGGGCGATGAGCGCGTGACGGGCGAAGTCACCCTCGATGACATCGAGCAATCCCTCGCCAACATCAAGCATGCCAAGCAGCGCGAGATCGAGGCGACGCTCGATGCGCTCGACCCCGATACGCTGCGCCGCGTCGTCGATCTATTCCGACGTGCGGGACTCGTCATGTTCGCCGCCGTGGGCAACACGAACGCCGTCGCCATCGACGCGGCCATCAAGTTCGGCCAGCTCGGCATCCGTTGCGTCGCGAACACCATCACGGAGAGCTCGACCTCGCTCGCCCTCACCATGGGCAAGGACGATGTGCTGGTGCTGGTCTCGAATTCGGGCAAGTCCCAGCGACTCGAGCGCATCCTGCGCGCGGCCAAACACGGAGGCGCGACCGTCATCCTCATCTGCGGAAACGAGAACGCGCCCCTCGCGCGCCTGGCGGACATCGTGCTGCGCACCGTCAATTACGAAGCTCTTCTCACGACTGTCGACTTCACGTTCTCCAAGATCTCGGCGACGCTGATCATCGAGGTCATCTACAGCTTCCTGCTTTCCGTCATGCCGGGGGCCCGCGACCGCATCAGCGGTTACGAGGAGCTCATCCAGCCCGACAAGGAAATGGAATAACCCTGTCCCGCCGGCCGGATGGAAGGCAAAAGACGTAGGCGCCTACGCGCTCAGGCTGTCGACCTCCTCGAGCCAGAGGGCCGCGGAGGCATCGCTCGGCATACGCCAATCGCCGCGGGGGCTCACGCTCACGGAACCGACCTTGGGACCGTCCGGCAGGCAGCTGCGCTTGAACTGCTGGGCGAAGAAGCGGCGGTAGAACGTGCGCAGCCAATACAGGATCGTTGCGGGCTCGTAGGCGGGCGTCCCGTCCGAGTCGAGCTCGGCGAAGGTGCGGCACGCCATGCGGTAGATCTTGCCCGGAGCAAAACCGTAGCGCATCATGTGGAACAAGAAGAAATCGTGCAGTTCATACGGGCCGACGAGCTCCTCGGTGCACTGCGCGATCTCGCCGTCGCCGCCGGGCGGCAACAGCTCGGGCGAGACGGGCGTGTCGAGGATGTCGCGCAGGATGGCGGCCGCCTCCCCGCCCAGCGAATCGGCGGCGTGCGACACCAGATGGCGCACGAGCGTCTTGGGCACACCGGCGTTCACGCCGTACATGCTCATATGATCGGCGTTGTAGGTTGCCCAACCGAGCGCAAGCTCGGACAGGTCGCCCGTGCCGATCACGAAGCCGCCGAGCTCGTTGGAAAGGTCCATAAGGACCTGCGTGCGTTCGCGGGCCTGGGCGTTCTCGTAGGTGACGTCCGTCACACTCGGGTCGTGGCCGATGTCGGCGAAATGCGCGCGAACGGCCTCGCCGATCGCGATGGTGCGAAAGTCGACGCCCAATTGCTCGGCCAGGCGCTCGGCGTTGGACTTGGTGCGGCCCGTCGTGCCGAAGCCGGGCATGGACACCGCATGGACGCCCGTGCGGGGCAACCCCAGCATATCGAAGGCGCGCACCGTGACGAGCAGGGCGAGCGTGGAATCGAGGCCGCCCGACAGGCCGATGACGGCCGAGTGAGTACCGGTATGGGCGAGGCGCGTCTTGAGACCGGCGGCCTGCAGGTCCAAGATCTCCTCGCAGCACGCGGCGCGACGCACGGGGTCCGTGGGCACGAACGGCGTGCGCGGTGCGGGGCGCAGCACATCGAGGGCGGAATTGAGCAGTAGCCCCGTATCCTCGGTGGGCAGGACCGTGGGGCGATCCGGCACATCCTCGACGGACTCGCAGGCAACAGAGGCACCCTCACCGGTCTCCGTGAAGCTGAAATCGATTGTCTGCAAATGGCTCACGCACCACTCCCCGGCGCGCCACGTGTTGGAGCGCCGGCGCTCGGCCATGAGCTTCTCCAGATCCACATCGGCCACGGCCATCTCGCGCGAGAACAGCGAAGTGCTCGCCACGATCGAGCCGTTCTCAGCGATGAGGTTCTCGCCCGAGAAGACGAGGTCGGTGGTGGACTCGCCCTCGCCCGCGTTGGCGTAGGCGTAGGCGCAGTACAGGCGCGCGCTCTGACCGGACACGAGGCTGCGGCGGTACGCCGACTTGCCCAAGACCTCACTCGACGCGCTCGCGTTCAGAATGACCGTCGCGCCGCCGGAAAGCGCCATGTCAACCGAGGGCGGGTTGGGGACCCACAGGTCCTCGCAGATCTCGACGCCGATGCGCACGTCCTCGAGGCCGGGGTCGGAACAGGTGTAGACGATGTCGCCCATAAGAGGCACGGAGTCCTGGCCGGCGAACGGGATGAACCCCGCCCCGTTCATGGGTGCGGCCGCGAACCAGCGCTGCTCGTAAAACTCGCCGTAGTTGGGCAGGTGGCGTTTGACGGTGAGGCCCAGCAGACGCCCCGCGCAGCATGCGGCGACGCAGTTGTAGACGTTCTCGCGATGCGCGACCGGCAGGCCGACCGTGAACAGAAGCGGCGTGTCGGCCGTGTCCTCGAGCAGGCCGGCGAGCGCGGACTCAGCTGCGCGCAGGAGAGCGCGGTCGTGAAAGAGATCGCCGCAGGTGTAACCGGTGAGGCAGAGCTCGGGCAAGGCCAACACGCGCGCACCGGCGCGAACGGCCGCGTCGACGCACTCGAGAATGGCCGCGGCGTTGCCAGCCACATCCCCCACGCGGATCTTGGGCGTGGCCGCGGCGATGCGCAGATACCCGTCGCTCACCGCGATCTCACTCGTTGCCTGGCAAGCGGCCTTGACCTCGTCCATGCGAGCCTCCTGAACTGTTCGTCATTCACGACGCCTATTGTACCCGCCCCGGCGGACGGACGCGCAGCGGACAGACGTCGCATTTGAACGGCCGATGAGCGAACGGGGCCTTGGCAGACGGGGCTTTAGCCCACGCGTTTCGCCGCGGCGAGCGTCGGCCCGGCCACCTTGGTGTAGACCGCCAACCAGATAAGGGACGCGCAAAAACCGCCGAGCACGTCCGAGGCGTAATGAACACCCAGGTACACACGGGAGAACCCGACGGCGGCAATCATCACGCACAAGAACGCGGTCGATCCGACGCGTGCACGACGATCGCGCACGTAGCGCCAGGTGAGCCAGATGAACAGCCCGAAGAACGCCATGGCCGCCATGGAGTGGCCGGAAGGAAAGCTAAAGCCGCCGATCTCGACCAAACGCAGGGAGACATCGGGGCGGGGACGTTGGATCGCGAACTTCAGCAGCTGGTTGAGGACGGTGGATCCCGCAAGGTTGACCGTGCAAAACCAGCCCAGGCCCTTCAGGCCACGTGAGCGCCCGGCGAGCGTCACGGCGAATATACAGGCGAAAAGCGGCACCGGCGTGACCAAAAACGAGACCATCTCCATGATGGGGGTCAGCCATGCCGTGCGCACGTGCCCGACCATGAGCGCGATGGCCGAGCGGTCGAGCGCCATGATCTCGCCCGCCAGCACACGGCTGAGCAGGACGAGGAACACGAGCAGGCACACCGACACGATGACGAACCGCCTGTTCTCGCACAGCCGCTGTGCGATATCGCCCATGCATGCGATACCATCTCCCAAACCAGTCGATTGCTTCTCCTCAGTCATAAAACCTCCGCCGGGCAGCGCGTCCATCGAACATGTTGTGCCAATTCCATGGCGGGATTGTACCCGCGCCCGTGCGCGAGCAGCGAACCTTCGCCAAACCCACAGGCACGCGACGCGTTTGACTCTGTCCGCGCGGGACCATATCATCGAACAGAAGTTCGGAACACATGTTCGATGGGAGGATCCGATGGGAAAGCCGGCAGCGGGAGCACTCGGCCGTGAACGCACCTACATCTGCATAGACCTAAAGACGTTCTACGCCTCCGTCGAATGCGCCGCGCGCGGGCTCGATCCGTTCACGCAAAACCTCGTCGTAGCCGACACCTCACGCGGCCGCACCACCATCTGCCTGGCGATCAGCCCCGCCATGAAGAAGCTCGGCATACGCAACCGCTGCCGTCTCTTCGAGATTCCCCAAAACATCGACTACATCGCAGCCCCGCCCCGTATGCGCCACTACATGGAGATCTCGGCGCGCATCTACGGCATCTACCTTGAATATGTGAGCCCCCTGGACGTCCACGTCTACTCGATCGACGAGTGCTTCATCGACGCGACATCCTATCTGTCACTCTACGGCCTCACAGCGCGCGAGTTCGCCGATGAACTGCGCGGCGCCGTGCTCGCCCGCACCGGCATCACAGCGACCGCGGGCATCGGGCCCAACCTCTTCCTGGCAAAAGTCGCACTCGACATCACGGCCAAGCATGAGGATGACGGCATCGGCGAACTGGACGAGGAGCGCTTCAGGCAAGATATCTGGCGCCATCGCCCCATCACAGATATATGGGGGATCGGTCCGGGCACCGCCGAGCGCCTTGCGAAGTACCGCGTCTACGACCTCATGGGCGTCGCCGCGCTCGACGAGCGGATCTTGTACCGGGAATTCGGGGTGAACGCCGAATACCTCATAGACCATGCGCACGGCATCGAGCCCTGCACCATCGCCGAAATCCAGGCGTACCGGCCGCAGGCGACCTCCATGGTGAACGGGCAGGTGCTCTCCCGCAACTACGGCTACGACGAAGCGCTCACCGTGCTCCGCGAGATGGTGGACGCCTCGGTACTCGAGCTCGTCGAACGAGGCGTGGTAGCCAGTTCGATCTCACTGTATGTGGGCTATGGCAGCGAGTTCCGCGAGCTTCGAAGGCTCGACGTGAGCGGCAGCGCGTCGTACGTGGACGGCTGCGGCCATCGGCGCAGCACCACCGCGGAGGACATCCCCCGCATCACGCCGCGGCCGGGCGAGAACCGCGTCGAACCCACGCGGAACGGCGAACGCGACCTCTACACCGAGGGCGCGCGGCGCGCGGGGGCATTCACCGGGGAACATGGAACGAGACCGGCCGGTGGGAGAGGTGCATACGCGCACGCGAGTAAGCAACGCAAGCTGCAGGAGCGAACGAACTCGCGCCGCAAGCTTCAAGAATACTTCGAGCGCCTGTTCGCCGAGTCGGTCGACCCGCGCCGCCCCATCAAGCGGCTGAACATCGGCTTTGGCGACCTGCTCCCCGAGGAGTTGGCCACCATCGACCTCTTCACCGACGTCGAGGCAGAGGCCCGGGAACGGGAACTGCAGCGCGCCATCATCGACGTGAAGGGACGGTATGGAAAAAACGCACTCGTCATGGGGCGGAGCCTGCGCCCCGAGGCGACGGGGCGCGAGCGCAACGAACAGGTGGGAGGACACCATGCGTGATCACATGGATGCACAAGAGGCCGCGGGCGCGGGTCCGCTGACGGCGAACGGCAAACCGAGGGCGAGCAGAGCGGCCCAGTTCATGCCCTTCGCCGCCCTCACCGGCTACTACGAGCTCGCGCGGCAGCAGGAGCGCATCACCGAGCCCCGCCACGAGCTCACCGAGGAGGAGGCCCTGGCCCTTTCCCGCACGATCACGCAGGTGAAAAAAGGCGATCTGGTGCGCGTGACCTATTACGACTGGGACACCTACCGCACCGTGTCGGGCATCGTCGCCCGCATCGACTTTGCGTTTCGGCGAATACAGATCGTAAAGACCGTCATCGGCTTCGATGACATCTTGACCATCAAACGCTAGCACCACCGGCACCGGAGTCGTGCCACAATGGAACAGATCGGGCTTACGGGAGATGGAGCTGCCAAGCTACCCCCCACAACCCGCACCGCACACCAAGCCGAGGAGGCAGCATGGAAGATGTGAAGAGGACCGCACGCCGCACCACCGCGGAGCACATCATCAAGAAACTCGCGATTCGCAACATGACCGGCCACTACCGCCATACCGCCGCAGAGGCGGTCGAGCTCGCACGCGACCTCGTAGAACCGGGCCAAAGCGTCACCTGGGGCGGAAGCGTCTCGTTTTCCGAAAGCGGCATCAAAGCGGCCCTGGAGGCCGACGGTCACCGCATGATCGACCGCTCGCAGGCCACCACGCCTGAGGAGCAAGATGCCATGTGGCGCGAACAGGTCGGCGCAGACTGGTTCTTCATGGGCACCAACGCCATCACACTCGACGGCGAACTCGTCAACATCGACGGCAACGCCAACCGCCTCGCTCTGTTGCTCCATGGTCCCAAGCATGTCTGCGTCATCGCCGGCATGAACAAAGTCGTGGCGGATGTCGAAAGCGGGCTCAAACGCATCCGCACCGTCACATGCCCGCTCAACGCCGCGCGCCTACACACCGGCACCCCGTGCGAACTCGCCGGCGTCTGCTCGAACTGCCACGCCGAGAAATGCATGTGCTGCCAGGAGGTCATCACCCGCCACTCGCGCCACGATGGGCGCATCCACGTCATCCTCGTCGGAGAGGACCTCGGCTTTTAAGAACCTGCGCGTCGGAGTGCCCGACAGGAAAGGACATCCATGAACAATTTCACCTTCTGCTCCCCCACCAAGTTCGTATTCGGCCGCGGCGTCACCGATACGGTCGGCGCCGAACTGGCGGAAGCCGGATATCGCCGCGCCCTGATCGTATACGGCCAGGGCTCCGTGGTCCGCACGGGCACGCTCGACCGCGTAAAGGCCTCACTCGACGCCGCCGGCGTGTCCCATGTCGAACTGGGCGGCGTGCGCCCCAATCCCGAGATCGCCCTCGTGCGCGAGGGTGCGGCGCTCGCCGAGCACGAGCAGGTCGACATAGTCTTGCCAGTCGGCGGCGGCTCGGCGATGGACTGCGCCAAGGGGATCGCAATCGCCACGGGCTATACCGGCGATGCCTGGGACTTCTGGTCCAAAAAGGCAACCGTCGAGCACTGCCTGCCGATCGCGACCGTGGTGACCATCCCCGCCTCCGGCTCCGAGGCCTCCAACTCCTGCGTCATCAGCAATGACGCCGAGGGGCTCAAGAGCGGCTGCAACAGCGAGCTCATCCGCCCCAAGATTGCCTTCCTGGATCCCGAACTCACCTTCACCCTCCCGCCGTATCAGACGGCGGCGGGGGTGACCGACATGATCGCCCACATCATGGAGCGCTTTTTCTCCGGAGAGCCCGCGGTGGGCGCGACCGACAACATCGCCTGCGGCCTCATCCGCGCAGCCATCGATGCGGCCCGCATCGTGATGGACGAACCCGAGAGCTACGATGCGCGAGCCGAGCTCATGTGGATCGGCACGCTCGCACATAACGGCCTGGCAGGCTGCGGTCTGGGCATCCCCGGCATGCGCGACGGCGACTGGTCCTGTCACGGCATGGAACATGAAGTCTCGGCCGTCGATCCGCGCATCACGCACGGCGCGGGCCTTGCCGTCATCTTCCCCGCGTGGATGCGCCATGTGTGGAAGAGCCATCCCGAGCGCTTCCTCACCTTCGGCGCCGAGGTGTTCGGCATCGAACCCATCGACCCCGAGGTGGACGACCTGTCCGACATCGACGAGGAGATCACGCCCGAGCGCGCTGTACATGACGCCGTCGAAGCGACCATCGACGAACTGCAGGACTTCTTCATGTCCATGGGTATGCCCTCCACGCTCGGCGAGCTCGGTATCGCAGAAGATGACATCGACCAGATGATCTGCGGTCTGCGCGTGAACCGCGGAGAGAGCTTTGGCACATTCCGCAAGCTCACCCTGGAAGACGCCCGGGAAATCTACGAGAGCGCCTTGTAGCCCGGACCCGCTTGCACGACAGCGCCCCATCCGAAAGGCGCCTCGCAGCCCCTCATACCGGGAGCCGCGAGGCGCCTTCTCACACATTCCGATGACAAACCAGCTGACGTGCCTATCCCCTCATGAAGACAAGGGTCTGCCCTTTCGCATCTCCCTGGGATAGATCGGGGTCGAACGTATACCCAACATCGAAACGCTTAAGCTCCTCAGCGCGATGCACTCCACGCTCCGCCATCCAACGAACCATGCTGCCGCGCGCGATCTTGCTCGCGGTCGAACGCTGGATTGGCCTGCCGTTGCGCAAACCCTCACCGAAGATGCACGTGACCTCACGTGCTCCGTCAGGTCGATGCGGAAGCACCGCCTTGGAATACTCCACGCTGGCCAGATTCACAATTTCGACCACATCGTCCGGCCGTGCGTCCAACTCGGCACACACGGCCCGTGCGATCGAATCGCCCCAAAACGCATAGAGATTCTTCTCCCCATCCACGGACAATTTGGCACCCATCTCCAAGCGATACGGCTGAACAGCATCGAACGGTCGAACGCAGCCATAGAGCGCGGAAAGCACCCACAGATGCCCCTGCAACCACTCGAGCGCGGCGGCGTCGAGCACGTCCGGCGCCATGCTGCGGAATTGAATGCCCACATAAGAGAAGATCGCGGGAGAGACAAGGCGAGACAGTTCCGCATCCCCAAGGAGGTTCGCGTCGGCAATGTCTCGATAGCTATGCAGGCGTTCCAAGTTCTCGGCCAACAACTTGTCGTTGACGCCCCACAGTGCTTGCAACCCCTCGCTCCCCTGCTCACGCTCGATTGTGCGCAGGGCGTCCATGACGTGGGCGGTCTTCTCCGAAAGCGGCGGGATGCCACGTGGGGCAAACCCATCACGAGCCACCTGCATCTGCTTTGCGGGAGAGATGATGACCTGCAACATGAAAAAGCCTCCGAGCGCTCGAGTACCCGACCCATTATGTCAAAGGTACCCGGGCGCTCGGGGCACATGCACGGAATCGATGTTCGCCTACGAGATATGGCCGAGGAAATCCTTGGTTCGTTCCGATTGCGGATGGTCGAACACCTGCTCGGGAGCCCCTTGCTCCACGATAACGCCCCCGTCCATGAACACCACGCGATCGGCGACGTCACGGGCGAACTGCATCTCGTGCGTGACGACGATCATGGTCATCCCCTCGCGAGCCAAGTCGCGCATGACGCCCAACACGTCGCGCACGAGCTCGGGGTCGAGTGCACTCGTCGCCTCGTCGAAAAGCATGACGTGCGGGTTCATGGCCAGGGCGCGCGCTATGGCGACGCGCTGCTGCTGACCGCCGGAAAGCTGAGAAGGCATAAAATCCACGCGGTCGGCAAGGCCGACCTTCCCCAGCTCCTCGACCGCGATGCGCTCGGCCTCCTCACGGCTGCGCTTGAGCACCTTTTGCTGCGCGATCATCACGTTCTTTTTCGCCGAGAGGTGCGGGAACAGGTTGAACTGCTGAAACACCATGCCCAAGGTTGAGCGGACCTTGTTGATGTCCACGCCCTTCCCGGTAATGTCTACACCCTCGACCACGATCGAGCCCGCGGTGGGCGTCTCGAGCAGGTTAACGCACCTCAGCATCGTCGACTTGCCGGAACCCGACGGCCCCAGCACCACGACGACCTCGCCGCGATGCACGTCCAGGTCGATCCCGCGCAGGACCTCGTTGCCGCCGTACGCCTTGTGCAGTCCTCGAATCTGCACCACGGGGGCATCGCCAGCACGGGTCACCATCGCCGCTACGGACTTGTCAGCAGAGGCCGCAGCTTGAACACCGGCACCGGTGCCCGCATCCGCGCACCCGTCAACGGGCGCGCCCTCGACCGCGGCGTCGCGCTTCGTCACATCAGTCATCTCAAGCACTCCCTACAGGTTGGCGATATGGTCGGCAGGCGTGGGCACCATGGTCCCCGCGCTCTTGGCGGGTTTCTTGCCGAGGGGGCCCGCATTGGTGCCCGCCGTGGCACCGGTGAGGCGCAACTCGAGCAGGCTCACCACGCGAGCGAGCGGCAATGTCACCACGAGGTAGAACAGAGCGGCGACCACATAGGGCGTGATGGACCCGGTCGTGGCCACGATGGTCTTGGCGTACATGACGATCTCCATGACACCAACCGCCGCGAGCAGGGACGTGTCCTTATAGAGCAAGATGAATTCGCTGGTGAGCGTGGGAATCACGTTGCGGAACGTCTGCGGGATGATAATCGAGACCATGGTCTGGGCCGCGCTCATCCCCAGCGAACGAGCGGCCTCCGACTGACCCTTGGGGATGGACTGGATGCCCGCACGGAAGATCTCGCACAGATAGGCGGCGGAGTTCATCGCCATGACGATGACGCCGAGCGTGTAGTTATCGATGTTGACTCCGGCGAGCGGCAGGCCGAAGAACGCGATGTAGATCTGCAGGAACGCCGGTGTGCCGCGGATGAGGTTCACGTACACGGCCGCAAGTGCGCGCAAGATGCGCGACTTCGAGATGCGCATGAGCGCGAACAGGAAGCCGAACGGGATCGCCAGCGGGAACGCAGCGAGCACGATGGCGACCGACATCAAAAAGCCGCCGAAGATGATGGGCAGGCTGCTTACGATGAGCACGGGGTTGAAGAACAGGCGCAAGAACGTGTTGGAGTTCCATGCCTCGACCCAGGGCTGCTCCTCAAGGAAGGCCTTGAACTGGTCGAACGGCGTCACGCTCTCGATCTCGACCGCGGGAATGCCGTCGACGTCATGCTCGTGCCCATCCGCAAGCGTATAGGAGCCCGTGCATTGCATCGCGCCGCCTGCAGCGGGAAAGACGACACCGTAGAGCTCGACGCGGAAGAACCGCCCCGCCGGCGCCGCCTCGGGAAACACGAGCTCAAGCGTCTCGCCCTCGACCTTGATCTTGGGTTCGATGAACGCGCGCTCCATGAGGTCCTCACCTGAAAGCATGGTGAGGCGGAGGTCTTCGGTTGTGAAGGACGTGCCCTCGGGGACGGTGAGCGAGAGCCCCGTGAGCTCCTCATCCGCATCCGCCTGGACCTCCCAGGTGATGCGCGTCTCGGTCCCGCCGAGGACCTCACTGCCCGCGTCCCCGTTGGGTTGGCAGGTGAGCTTTTCGACCTCGAGTGCGTAGGCGGGGACGGCGCCCGTGCCGCATGTCACCCCGAACGCCACCCAGACGAGGCACATCGCGACGCATAGGCGCGCCGCGATGCGGAGCGCCGCGCAAGGAGGCGTGCCCGATGTTCCCCTCGTCAAAGAAATCCCGGTATCCATGGCTCTTTCCTCTTTCAATCATGCGGGGCGCTCTGCCGTAAAGTGCCGTGCCGCCAACGGACACGCGACCGGCATCGAACCTCGCCGCAAAGGCCCTCCCACGCTCGTGCACGGGAGGGCGGGCCGTCACGATGCGAAGCGGCTACTTGATGCTGTACTTCTCCATCAGGGCGTCGATGGTTCCATCCTCGGAGAACTTGGCGAGTGTCTCGTTGATCGCGTCCTTGAGGCCGGGATTGTCCTTGCTCACGGCGATGGCGTATTCCTCGCCGGTGGAGATCAGCTTGATGACCTGCTCGTTATCGAAGCTCGAAGCGGTGAGCTGCGCGGCCACGGAACGGTTGGTCACCAGAGCGACGGCTTGGTTGGACTGCAGGGCGGCAAAGCAATCGGTGGCGTTCTTGAACGGCACCGCGGTCGCCTCGGGGAAGTTCTCGTTGACGAACGCCTCGGCCGTGGAACCGGACTGAACGGCGATCTTCACCCCTTCGACATTGAGGGCATCGGCGTAGTTGTCTCCCGTGATATCGGCGTTGTCCTTCATGGTGACGATCGCCTGGTCATCCATGTAATACGAATCCGTGAAATCGACCTGCTTCTCGCGCTTGGGCGTGATGGTGATGGCGCCGAACGCGGCATCCATCTTGGTGCCCAACGCGACGGCGGCGCACAGGCCGTCGAAATCCATGTTGACGATCTCGAAGTCCAGGCCCAGGTCATCGGCGATGAGCTCGGCGAGCTCGAGGTCGAAGCCCTTGTACTCGCCGTCCTCCATATATTCGAAGGGCTCGTACTCGGCGGATGTGCCGATGGTGAACGTGCCGTCCTCGACCAACGTGTAAGCCGCGTCGTCCCCTGCCTTGCCAGCGGCGCTGCCCGCCGCGGGGTCCTGGGAACCGCCGCAGCCGACGAGCGCGAGCGCACCGGCGATGGCGAGGGTTGCGGCGGTCGCGCCGAATAGTTTCTTCTTCATGAGAGTGTCCTTTCCCCTGAGGCGTTGATTTCAAGCAAGCTTTGCTTGGCGAACGAGTATACACACTTTCGCATGTTTTGGTATGTTTAATACAGTTTGTTTCACCTTCGTTACCGTTATGCTCATTTGCTCGCATCTTTGATGTGTAGTTATGCACATCAGTGAAACAGCGCCATAGCCGCTCATCCCGCCACATCGCGGCCGCGCGGCCCAAATCGACGTGCCGTACAGGCTAAAGCCCTACAAAAAATGCCAGCCCGATGAAGGCTGGCATTTCTATGAATATATTCAGGCTTCCGCACGCGGCGGCGATCGTCGAGTCCCGCCGACGCCAGGAGGCCAAACCGCCGTCGATACGCAGCGGCCCTGCAAGACGGACACAGCGGGCGTGTGGGAACCCCTCGCGGTTGCCGCGTCCGTGGGCACCCCACGCCTACGAGGCGGTATCGCCCTCGGCATTGCCCGCAGCTGCGGGCGAGTCGCCGTCTGCAGCGCCCCCTGTCACCGTTGATGCGTTACCGCCCTCATCGACATCCGCGTTCTTAGAGGCTCGCGATGCGCCGAACTTCGTCACGGAACGAACCGCAGCGCCATCCGATCCATCGACCGCCTTGGCGCAATTGAACGTGATGGAATCCCCGACCTTGTGACGGACGATTTCCAACATATCGGGCAAGGCGAAGTCGTAAATCGCCGAGTCACCCTCGAGCGTGACATAAAAGTGCGAATTGCCGTCGATGACCGCCTGGGCAATGGAGGCAATAGTGCCGGAGACCTCGACCTCCGCACCGCTCGCCGCCGCCTCATCTCCGGAAAGCGCACCGGATGTGGCGAGCATCTGCAGGTAGCTCTCCTGAGTCGACGCGACCGTGGAACCCGTGGCGACGCTCTGGTAATGCTCCACGTTGATCATGGCGTACATCTTGACCAGGCCGGCATTGTCTTTCAACGCCATGAAATAGGTCGGCTGCCCGGCGACATTGAGCAGAAGCGGGTAGGTCGCTTCGTACTTGAGGTTCTGCACCTGACCCTCGGCAGACGCCTGGGCCGAATCCTCGGTGGCGCCCGCCACCGGATAGTAATGCGACTCTCCCGTGCGCTGATTGACCAGGATGAAGCCAACATTCGAGCTGTCGGCAGTCACGGAGCTCACACCCGTGTACAGATAGATATCGTCGCCCTGGGCAAGGTAGTTGTAGCCGAGCTCACCATCGGTGCCGAGCGTAGTACGGACCACGCCCTGCTGGCCAAGCCAGGAGTTGAGCCAACCGCCCCTGTACGCGCCGCTCCAGTTGTACTGCTGGATGATGAGGTCGCTCGGATAAGCGCGGTCGACCCATGTGGGGCAGTCTTCAATCGCGTAATCCTCAGTCTCGCCGGTGCAAGCGTTCACCAGAACAACGCGCTGGATCGTGGTGCCCTCGAACAGGCCAATGGTGCGCTTCTGCACGGGAAAGACCCACCAGGGCGTTCCCTTCTCGTCGAGCTCGAAACTCTTCTGATCGAACATGTAGGTGGGGTACTTAAGCTGCACGTAGCGGTCGATGTTGCGCGCGAGCGGCTCGCTCTCGGAATAACGGATCGGGTCCTTCAGGCGCACGACTTCGGCCTCCTGCGTGACCATGTCCACCAACACATAGGCGGGGATGCCCGTGCCGCGATGACTCAACCACTTGAAAAGGTCCGCATAGGTGAGCGGGCTCACGCGCACCGGGCGACCCTGGTAGTTGATCTGACTGTAGGCAGGGCTGATCTCGAACTGACTCACGAACTCGGGAATCGAGCCCATGGCGCGGGAGCCCAGCAGCTGCGCGGAGGCTCGGTCGATCACGGGAACATCCGCGTAATCGACTTCCTCGATATCCTTGGCGAAATCGCCCTCGGTGGTCTTGAGCACGTTGGCGTAACGCTCGGCGTTGCCGGGGATGAACGGCTCACCCATGATGAGGCCGACGAAGAACGCGAGAATCACCGCAAGCGGCACGTACGCGAGCCGGTTGAACAGCGTGGCATGGCGCGCGGAGCGCAGAGCCACGACCTTGAGGGCGACCACGGCGAAGATGGCGACGAGGATGATCCAGCTCCACACTCTCGGGCTGTGAATGTTGAGCGCCGGATGGAACCACCAATACGAAACGAGCGCGGCGATGCCGAGCACGACCAGAGCCACGATGAGCGCCGTACGGCTCCAGTGGGCGAGCTTCTCCATGAACGGAGGAACGGGGCGCCCTTCGTGAACACGTTTCCCACGTGCGGCCCTCTCCTTGGCGCGAGCAGCCTTCTTGCGCTCGCGGGCGGACTTGGGTGCTTCGCCGCCCGCAGGGTCCTTCGACTCTCTCGCCGGGATGTCCTCCACCTCGACTTCCACATCGATGGGCTCCTCCGCACTGCGTTCGGAGCCGCCGGGCACCTCCACTCCGGAACGCCTCAGCATCTCCAAAATCTCGTCGTGGTTCATCGAGGTATCAATCCTTCCGGGCGGTCGGCGTGCAATATGGAGGGATGATACCCAGTTCGGCGGCGGGCAACGCGAGCGAGGGCGAAACCCCGCCCGCGCCACCGCAAGGCACCCCTAGGACTCGCGAAACACCGTTAAGAACACCCATCCAACCGCAATGGCGATGGCGCCCCAGATGAGAATCTGGCTCCATGCGGAGAGGACGAAGAAGAGGCTACCGAGCGCTGCGACAACCGTCACCGCCCCTACCAACAGGGCAAATCGAACGCGCACGTCACATCTCCCATGCAGAAATTCGGCACGTTCGTTATATGCCTCGATATCAATGCGGCGGGCCATGAGGCGACCGTACATCGCAACAAGTGCCGCTGCCGCGCAGCAGACCACCAACGAACTCAGACCTCCCGACACATGTTGTAGCGGTACGCTCTGAATGACCGCGATCACGGCGCCGAAGCACACGAGCGCACAGGCCGCGATACGCGAAAACCCGCTCAGACGACAGGCGCGCTCGTGATCGTCATCGGTGTAGAAGTTGCTCACGAACGGATGGGCGCGACAAAACGCGACGTGCCTGATGTGGGCTACCGCAAGGCACGCGAGTGCACCCGCGGCACCCGTAAGCAGAAAATAGAAAGGATAAGGATTGAGAACCGGTCCCCAACCCCCACCGAGCAGCAAAAGGCCGACGCCGCCGCGCGCGAGCATCGCAACGCTCCCCACACCGAACACCAAAAAGGCGGCAGCGCCCGCAATGAACAGGGCCCGAGACCTCATGTGCGGATCGTATCCGGTCACATCGGACACAGGCGCGTCGTCGGGGATGGCAAGCGTCTGATCGACAGTCCTAACCGTCACGTCACCGCGAATCAGCTCATCGAGGTCGACTTCGAAGATCTCGCACAAGCGAACCAGCTTGTCCATGTCAGGGGTGGAGGCACCAGCCTCCCACTTGCTCACCGCTTGACGGGTCACGCCGAGCAGCATGGCGAGATGTTCCTGGGTCATGTTACGCGAATCACGCAGATATAGCAGGTTGTCACGGAAACTCATGATGCGCTCCCTTTCATCGTGGTCAATCGTACATGCTCGACGAGGCGTCCGGACCCCTCGCCGACTTCAGCTTCCGCGAACGATGCCCGTTGCGCAAGGGCGCTGGGGTTGCGTTTTGCCCCTGATCCGTCAACCGCTGGTTGCGACTCATCCACCTGCATAAACAGCATGATCTGGGCGTCTTTTCACATGACGGGGCGATACGGCCGAGCTCAATCTGCGCTTGACCTGAAGGGCACTTCAAGAGATAACCTAGGGCAGACAACGACGCACAAGGAGACACACCATGTCACAGAGAAACGTCCAAAAGCTCGAGAAACCAGCCGTGAAGCGCACGCTGCGCCGCTTTTGGGAGGTCACGCGCATGGTACCCGGCGCGGCATTCCTCGCTGTGTTCACCTCCGTCGCCTACGTGGCACTGCTCATCTTCGTGAACACCTGGGTGATGGGCCTCATCGTGGACCGCGTGCAGGCGGCGCCCGTGCCCGCCGATAAGGTGTGGGAGGTCTTCGGCCCCTACATCCTGGCGCTGCTGCTGGTGAACCTCGTCGGCCAGATCTGTTCCAAGTTGCAGGACTACGCCGTCTACAAGTTGCAGATCAACGGCAACTACCATCTCGCGCGCCTGTGCTTCGACACGCTCTCCAACCAGTCGATGACATTTCACACGAGCCGTTTCGGCGGCGCATTGGTAAGCCAGACGAGCAAGTTCATGAGCGGCTACACCCAGATGGTCGACGTCGTGGTCTACTCGCTCATCCCCACCATCGCAAGCACCGCCTGCACGTTCATCGCGCTCGCGCCGGCCGTACCCGCCTATGCCGCGGCACTCGCCGTGATGCTCGTGATATACGTGATCGTGGCCACGCGCATGTACCAGCGCATCCTGCCGCTCTCCGCCGCCACCGCCAAGGCGCAGAACCGCCTCTCCGGCGTGCTGTCCGACGCGGTAACGAACATCCTGGCCGTCAAGACCTGCGGACGCGAGGACTTCGAGAAGGAGCTTTTCGACAAGGCGGACCTCGCGGCCATGCAGGCCGAGAGCCGCTCCATGCGCGCCACCATGCAGCGCGGGTTCACCACGAGTGGCATCATCACCGTGATCATGCTCATCGTATCCATTTTCGTGGCGGGCGGCAACGCCTGGTTCGGCATCTCGGGCGGCATGCTCGTCATGATGTTCTCCTACACCTATCAGCTCTCCATGCGCTTCAACTACATCAACTCGATGATGCAGCGCATGAACCGCGCCATCGGCGACGCGAGCGAAATGGCCCGCATCCTTGACGAACCCCGACTTGTGGAGGATGCGCCCGGCGCCCCGGACCTCGTGGTGACCGAGGGCTCGATCGATTTCGACCACCTCGGCTTCGCCTACGCCGACGCCGCCGAGGGCGACCGCGTCTTCACCGACCTCAACCTGCATATCCCGGCCGGTCAGCGCGTGGGCCTCGTTGGTCGCTCGGGTTCGGGTAAAACCACCCTCACCAAGCTGCTGCTGCGCCTTTCCGACGTGCAGGACGGGCATGTGCGCGTGGACGGCCAGGACATCTCCACCTGCACCCAGCAGAGCCTGCGCCGGCAGATCGCCTACGTTCCGCAGGAAGCGCTGTTGTTCCACCGTTCCATCCGCGAGAACATAGCCTATGGCCGCCCCGGCGCCTCCGAGGAGGAGATCCGCCGTGCCGCCGAGCTTGCCAACGCGCTCGAGTTCATCGATCGCCTGCCCAGCGGCCTTGATACGCTCGTGGGTGAGCGCGGCGTGAAACTCTCCGGCGGCCAGCGTCAGCGTGTGGCCATCGCCCGCGCCATCCTCACCGACGCACCGATCCTGGTGCTCGACGAGGCCACAAGCGCATTGGACTCCGAGAGCGAGGCGCTGGTGCAGGATGCACTCGAGAACCTCATGCGCGGACGCACGTCCATCGTCGTGGCGCACCGCCTGTCCACCGTGGCAGCGCTCGACCGCATAGTCGTGCTCGCCGACGGCGAGATTGTCGAGGATGGCACGCACGCCGAGCTTGCCGAGGCCGAAGGAGAATACGCCGCCCTCTGGAACCGCCAAACCGGCGCGTTTTTGGACGGGGAATAAGCCGGACGAAGAAGCTGTGGCAGGGCAAACCGGGCTGAAAAACGGGGGCGCGAAGTCGCAATGAGGCATATCCTGCTGGAATGTCACTCACCAAGCTGCGACGAACCTCCTCGCTCGAGGAAGAGGGAGCTTTTTCGTACTCATTTTGAGATTAGTCAGATACACACGATCGGAGACCAACTGCGACCTGCAGTTTTGTTGGACCAAACACCTGCACTACTTCATCCTTTTTAAAAACGATACGAAAAACCTCAACTTCTCAGCGCAAGCGCGACTCGCGTTACCCCGCGAGCCCGCGCAGGTAGGCGATCTCACCCGCATAACCCGCGAGGTCGTCATGCGGGGTTTCCAAAATAAAGGGCAGTTCGCACAGGGCGGGATGCGTCACGATGGCGCGCAAAACGTGCTCGCCGCCACCGAGCTCGGGATTGCCCAGGTATCCCCCGCCGATCACCTCATGGCGGTCCTTATGCGCGCCACGCGGGTTCTTGGAGTCGTTGATATGGACCGCCTGCAAGCGCTCGAGACCCACAACGCGGTCGAATTCGGCCATGACGCCATCCAGGTCATCCACGATGTCATACCCACCGTCGGAGATGTGGCAGGTGTCCAGGCACACACCGAGCATATCGGTGCCGGCAAGCTCGGGACGGCGTGAAGCCACACCCTCGATGATGCGTGCCAGCTCCTCGAAAGTGCGGCCCACCTCGGTGCCCTTGCCGGCCATCGTCTCGAGCAGCACGCACGTGCGCTGACCCTCGAACATAACGTGGCACAGGGCGTCGACAATGAGCTCAATGCCGGCATCGACCCCCTGACCCACATGTGCGCCGGGATGAAAATTGTAGAGTTGCCCGGGCAGCGCCTCCATGCGCTGCAGGTCCTCGGCCATGGCCTCGAGCGCGAACTCGCGCGCCCGTTCCTTGGCGGAACAGGGGTTGTACGTGTAGGGCGCATGCGCCACTAGGCGTCCAAACCCATCTACGTCCAAGATTCGCCGCAGACCCGCCACGTCATCGAGATCGAGCGGCTTGGCGTTCCCGCCGCGCGGATTGCGCGTGAAGAACGCAAAGGTATTTGCGCCAATGGAGCGAGCGGTCTCGCCCATAGCGGTATAGCCCTTGGTAGTGGACAGATGACAACCGATGGTCAGCATGGGACCTCCGAAATACATGGGCCGCGCGCGGCGCGCAGTCGAAACACCTTGCTACTCTACGGCCTCGAGCTCGGCAAGCTCACCGGCGGGAAGCTCGACGGTCTCCTCGCCGCGCACGAGCACGACAGCCGCGACCTTGGGGGCGTCGGTCCCGCTGACCATAAACTGATGCAAGACAAAGTCCATCGTCGCCGGCGTGTCCTCATCGGGCTGGGCCATAGTCAGCGTGAGCACGCCGTCGGCAAATTCGACGCTCTCGACCGCGGGCTCCGGAATCGACGAACCGGCGACCTGGACCTGCACCGTGCCATCCTCATGCTGCATCCAGCACTCACCGGGCGTGGCCGCGCCATCCTGGCCCGCGACGTTCATGAAGGGGGCTTCGGGGTCGAGCGCAGCCTCCCAAGCAACGGCGGCGACAGGATCCGAGTGGGCTGAGCCTGCGCCGGCGGAACCGGAAGGCGCAGAGCCTGCGGGGCCTCCGGCGCCGCAACCAGCGAGCAGGAGCGTCGCCGCAGCGGCGATCAGGGAGCGACGGGTGATGCGGGCATCGAATTTCATGGGTGTCCTTTCGACGTCGAACAGCCTCCCGATTGTCCTCGATTGCATCCTCGCGGACCGATTCTCCTCAATCAACACACCAACCGCTCATGTAAAACCGAAGCCCATGCCGCTCGTCCGAGATTTTGCCCCGCTCATAGGGTGGACGGGATTCTTCAGGACGAGCGACGGCATCGACCCAACGCGGCCGGGCGTCACCATGAAACAGGCTACCCCTCGGCAAGACGCACCCCGAGCAACTGAACGAGATCGAGCGCCTGATCTGCACCGACCACGAGGCCGCGCAGCTCTCGGTAATCGCTCGACAGGACAGGCGCCGAGAACGTGCAGTCAGACACATCGATGCCGGCAAGTGGGGTGCCGAACACATCGATCCTCGTGAGATCGCACGCATCCCAGCGCACGTTCTTGAGCTTCGCCCGCTGCAACGCCGCTTCACGCAGCCTGCACCCATCGAGCGAGAAGTGGTCGATCGACGTCTCAGACAGGTTCGCGTACGAGAGGTCTGTGGAGACGGCGCAAACCCAGGCGATCCTCGCCTGGAGCAGGCTCAAGCCCGGTGCGGAGCAATCGCGCAGGTCCACACGGTTGAGCCACGCCTTGTCCATCACGCAACCGATGAACCGGCAGTTCTCGAGCACGACGTCGCGAAACGTGCATTCACGCAGGTCAACCTGCTCGAAAAGGCAATCGCGAAAGACCGCGTGCTCAAAGGTCGCCGCGTTCGCGCATTCATACGCGAGCTCCACGTCCTCGACCAGCACGTGCGAGATATAGCCGTCCCCCTCGGCGAACACCGCGAGCAGTTCATCGCTTCCCACGCGATGAGCTGTCTCCCCAACGCGAGCGCAGTCCGAGCCCATCCTCGCCGCCATCGCTACCCCCCTCCCCCGACGCGTTCGCGTGGCTCGTGCCACGCCGCCCGCACCGCATCGATGATGCAGGCAGTGCGAACCGTCGACGACAGCGGCATAATCGGGCTCTCGCTCTCGCCCCGGCGGATGAGCTCGCACGTATGGGAGATCTCATCGTAAAAATCATCGACCGCCAGGGGCGCTTCGATGCGCTCCCCTGCGGTACGCGAGGAATCGGGCCCGTCGAAGCGGTGCACCGTGAAGCCCGTCGGGCGATGGAGCATCGGGATGGAAACCTCGCCGCGCTCGCACGTCACGCGGCACTCGACGCGGTACTCCCCCGCGTCCCCGGCGAAATCGAAATGCACGGGCACGCCTCCGATGCGCAGGTCCGCCTCGTCGGCGATGTCGACCGCGGAGCCGTCCGAGGCCACCATCCACCGCGTCCGCACGTCGTCGACCTGTATCGCGCCGCCCAAGAGGTCCTCCGCCCATGCGACGCCATAGCACCCAAGGTCGTACAGCGTTCCCCCTTGAACAGGGTCGAGCAGGTAACCGCCCTCGAGGTCGCCGTAATCCAATCGATGCACGACTTCAATGCCGCGGATCTCGCCGAGTTCGCCGGACGCGAGCAGTTCTCGCACGCGGGCCCTAACGGGCATGAAGCGGGGCTTCATCGCCTCCACAAACAGGGAGCCCGACTCACGCGCGGCAGAAACGACCCGACCGGCCTCTTCGGCGGAGAGCACCGCCGGTTTCTCACACAGGACCGCCTTGCCCGCCCTCAGCAGCCGACAGGCCCATCGTTCGTGCATCCCATGAGGCAGGGAGAGGTAGACCGCATCGACGTCAGGATCGTCCACGAGCATCTGATGGGCGCGTTCGCCGCCATCTTCCGCGCTGACGTAGCGTCGACGTGCATCGACTGGAAACTCGGCGGCGAAGCTATCGAGGCGCACGGCACTGCGGCCGCTCAGCGCCACGAGCGACGCCCCCTCGACATGCCCCAAAGACCGCGCAAACCGACGCGCGATGCCGCCGGCGCCCATGATTCCCCAGCGCAATCCAGCCATATCGGACCTCCCATCCTCATGTTCAACCCGACATGATACGCGCTCGTCCCGCCACAAACGCCCAGACGGGAAAGGCGTACCATGGGACTGCAGCCGCATGCGGCTCGAAGACCATGCGAAAGGGGCAACCATGACAGATGCATCGCGCGCGGACACAACGCCATCCCGCCGGCATTCCCCCATACGTCGCGACTCGCCCATCGCCCCGTCATCGACCCTTTTCCCAGCGGCGGCCCTGTCCCTCGTTATCATCGCACTTGGCGGGTGCGCAGCATCGACCCCCATGATCGGGTCACAGGTCTCGGGCACCGCCGATCATTCGACGATGGTCATCGTGCAAGACACCGAGGCCGAAGATGCCCCCGACCCCGAGACTACAACGCTCGAGCAAGCCGACGGGCAGGCAAAGTCCGAGCTCGACGCTGCCGTGGCGGCCGTCGAGGAAGCGGGAGCCGATATCAGCTACATCGTTCTCAACCTCGAAAACGGCCAGACCATCGAGCACAACGCCGATCGGGCATACTACAGCGCGAGCACCATCAAGGCGCCGTTCTGCATCAGCCTCGTACGCGCCCAAGGCGACGCGGCACGGACGAACTACGGCGGCCTCATCACCTCGACCATCGTCAACTCGGACAACGAGGCCTATCGGACGCTTCGCGAGCGTCTGTACGGTCAATCGTTCTTTGGCGAACTCTCCGCCCAGGCGGGAGCACCGTGCGATCTTACGCATTGGTACTGCGATTACAGCGTTCGCGATCTCGCGAACATCTGGCGCGTCTGCGCCGATTGGCTTGCGACCGACGACCCCTGTGCCCAATGGCTGCGCGACATGCTCGGCGACACGCTCAACTCACGCGTCGACGATATCGCGGGCATCGACCAAGCCTCCACATGGTCGAAGGCGGGATGGTTTTCGGGCGAGGCGCGTTACAACGTCACGTTCGACGGAGGCGTGGTCAATACGCCGCAGGGAAGCTACGCCATCGCCGTCGCGACCAATCGCGGTTCAGACTTCAAGAGCATCGAGAGCGTCATGAGGCCGCTCGTCTCCCTCGCCAACGCAAGGCTGTCCGAGGCGTAGGCCGTGCGCCCCGCAGACAGAACGTCAACCCTATAATGGCCCCAGCCAAATCGAAAGGAACCATGTGAAGGTCATCGTCTACACCGACGGCTCATCTCGTGGCAACCCGGGACCGGGTGGCTACGGAGCAGTCCTCAGGTACACCGCCCCCTCGGGCAAGCTGCACACGCTTGAGCTCTCCCGCGGTTACGACCGCACCACCAACAACCGCATGGAGCTGTTAGGGGTCATCTCGGCACTCGAGGCGCTCAACCGCCCCTGCGAGGTCGAGGTCCACTCGGACTCCCAGTACGTCTGCAACGCATTCAACCAGCACTGGGTCGAGGGCTGGATCCGCCGAGGGTGGAAGACCTCGCAGAAGAAGCCCGTCAAGAACGTCGACCTTTGGAAGCGACTGCTCGCCGCCAAGGAACCCCACGACGTGACCTTTCACTGGGTGAAGGGCCACGCCGGACACGAGTTCAACGAGCGCTGCGACCAGCTCGCCACGGCGGCGGCGGATGGCGAGGGCCGCGCGTGCGACACCGGGTTCATCGAGGGCGAGTCCGACTGACCGGCCGGCACACCACTTGACGAGAAGGACGTCCCCGACAAATCGGGGACAGATTGAGAGGCAGCGATATGATTCGCATCGCGACCATCGGAACGAGCGGCATCACCGCGTCCATGCTCGACGCCCTGGCGAACGTGGAGGGCGCCGTCTTTGTCGGCACCCTCTCGCGCGATCGCGAGAGAGCCGCGGCCTTCACATCCGAGCATGGGGGGACGACCCCCTTCACCTCGCTCGATGAGCTCGCCGCAAGCGATGGGGTCGACGCGGTCTACATCGGCAGCCCTAACGCGCTCCATCACGACCAGGCGCTCGCCTGCATCGCGGGTGGCAAGCACGTCCTTGTCGAGAAGCCCTTCTGCGCCAACCGACGAGAGGCCGTCGAGGTATTCGAGGCGGCTCGCGAGACGGGCGTCGTCGCGCTCGAGGCGATGCGTCCCTTGCACGACCCCGCCTTCCACGCCATCAAGGAGGCCCTGCCCCAAATCGGCGCCATCCGCCGCGCCACCCTTCGCTTCGGCAAGTACTCCTCCCGCCACGATGAGATTTTGGCGGGACGCCATACCAACATCTTCGACTGCGCCATGGCGTCAGGCTCCCTCATGGACATCGGCGTCTACTGCGTCGAGCCCCTCGTCGAGCTGTTCGGCGCGCCCGAACGCGTACTCGCCTCCGCCGCGCTGCTCGACGAGGACACCCGAGAACTCACGCACGGTCCGATCGACGGGTCGGGCGTCATCCTCGCCTCCTACCCCGGCATGACCGCCGTCCTCGCACATTCCAAGACCACGAACGACCTCTCCGACAGCCAGATCGAGGGCGAGCTCGGCACCCTCACCGTGCACGGGATCTCCGCACCTTCCGCCATACGCGTCGAGTTGCGCTCCCATGCCGCGCGGCAGGCGGATTCCGTCGGCTACTCCTCGGCCCAGACCGTCGGCCGCGACATCGACCTCCCCAGGTTCGAAAACACCATGCAACATGAGCTCGCGGACTTCGTTCAGTCTGTTGAAGAGATACGCATAGGCGGCGACTGCACCCAAGTCCCCTGCGGCACTTTCGGCAATGTCGCCCACTTCCGCGACGTGACCCTCGCCTCCCTCGACATCATGGACGAGGCGCGTCGCCAGACGGGCGTGAGCTTCCCCGCCGACCGCGAGACCACGGCCGCGTGCGAGAGCTAGCACCATGGGCATTTTCGAACGCATGATGGAGTACGCCCGTCAGTTCGAGCGGGAATCCGGCATTCCGGAAGAAGATGTCGAACGATCGGGACGCATAAGCCCCTGCGAGGCCGAGCTCATCTCCAAACTCTCCTCGACAGAAGGAGCCGTCCGGCTCGCCCTGCTGTTCAGCGGTTCGGTCCAAGGGGTCGGGTTCCGCTGGACCAACCAGGAGCTCGCCCGTGATCGTAACCTCACCGGATGGGTGCGCAACCTGCCCGATGGAACGGTCGATATGGAGACCCAGGGCGCCGCCAAGTCGATTGCCGCGCACCTCGAGCGCCTGCATGCGTACTACAGGCGCTTCGGAAGCCGCATCTGGCTCGAATCCTTCGACGAACTTCCCCGCGTCGAGGGGGAGAGCGACTTCGAGGTCCGCTTCTGACCGTGCGCTGAAACGACCCTCATAAGGAATCATTTACGGAAATTGGCGTGCGCTCCTTGCCATGCTGCTCACCTTCTGCTCAAATGTTACTCAGTTAGTAACGAACGGAGAAACCATGAGCACATCGGCACCCGACCAGCCCGTCACACGCCGCAACACGCGTCAGCGCCAACTCGTGCTCGATGCCGTGCGTTCGCGCTGCGACCACCCCACGGCCGAGGAGATCTATCTCCAAGTCCGCGAAATCGACGGCCGCGTGAGCCGAGGCACCGTTTACCGCAACCTCAATCTTCTCACCGAGGCGGGAATCATCACCACGGTGAAGGCCCCGGGGACCACCCGCTTCGATTGGCGCTGCGACGGCCACGCCCATGTCGTGTGCCGAGCATGCGGCGCCGTGGCGGACATCGCCCTGCCCCACGACCAGGCGCTCGACGCACGGGCAGCCGAAGAATCATCCTATGCGCAAGTCTGTCACAGTTTGATTTTCGAAGGCACCTGCCCGGCCTGCCAGCACACACCCGGGGCATAACGCCGGAGCTTAGATGATCCCAAGCTCCTTGCAGGCGTTCCAGATGCCGTCGTCGTCCACGTCGGTGGTGACGAAGCTGGCACGCTCCTTCACGCCATCCCACGCGTTTCCCATGGCGATGCTCGTGCCCACGACCTCGAACATGCCGAGGTCGTTCTCGCCGTCGCCGAATGCGATGGCCTCCTCGGGCGCGATGCCGAAGCGTTCGAGAGCGGCGCGCACGCCGTAGTCCTTGCCACCCTTCGCAGGGACCACGTCGCAGAACAGGTCGTTCCAGCGCGTTGCCACGACATGCTCGGTTTTGGAAAGGAACACCTGCTCGACATCGGGCCCGCCGAACACGTTGAACTGGTAGACCGGAAGCTCGTAGGCCCAATCGAGGTCGCCGAGCGAATAATCGAGCCCCACCTGACGACCGAGCTCGATCACGCGGTCGCCGAGATTGTTCACAAACGAGCGGCTCCCCTGCATCACATACAGGTCATAGAGCCCTTCGCGGGCCTGCTCGACTATCACGCGCACGTCGCGGTCGTCGATGTGGGCATCGCGAAACACCCCTTCATCGTCGAAGCACAATTGGCCGTTCATGGTCACATATGCGTCGAAGCCCGTTTTGAGCTCCTCGTGCATCTCCATGAGCGAACGGCCGCTGGCGATGCACACCTTGATGCCCTTCGCACGCATGAGCTCGATGGCGCGCCATGCGCTCTCGGGCACACGGTGCGTCTTGAAGCCGACGAGCGTGCCGTCGATATCGAAAAACGCCGCCTTGATCATCAGATCCTCCCATGCGGTTCGGGGCGCACGGGCGCCATTACAAGATCTCGAGGGCCCCGTCCTTGACGGTGAGGCCGATATTGCCCTGAAGCAGGTCGTCCATGAGGGTGCCAACCAACTCGAAGCGCCAACCTTCGCGCAGGGGGCTGCGCTCGGGATGCTCGATGTAGTCGAGCAGGCCGTCACGCGAGACAATCAGAGAAGTTGCGACGCCGGAGCGCTCGGAAACGAGGCGGATCAGCGCGTACATGAGGTCGATGACGCTCTCGAGCTCGGGCGCCGGCGCGCGATGGGCGCGACCGATCGAGGGCAGGTTCTCCTGCGGGCAGCGGCGACCGCGAGCGATTGCGTCGAGAGCGACCTCGACATCGCGGGCACTCAGCTGCTCGGTCCCGCGCACCGCGCGGAAGTCCTCGACGGTCTGCGGCGCGCGTTTGCACAGCGCCAGCAGGACTTCGTCGGACATGACCCACTTGCGCGGGATATCGCGCGTCTCCGCCCGCTGCTCGCGCCAAGAGGCGAGCTCACGGGCAACAGCGAGCTGACGGCGTGTGCAGGCGTTCACGCGTTTCACGCGCTTGAACGCGGCGCGGGGATCGCTGCGATAATGGGCGGGGTCGGCAAGGGGGCGAATCTCGTCGCGCACCCAGGCCGTGCGACCGAGCGAATGCAGCTTGGACTCGATGACGCGATACGCATCGATGAGATAGCGCACGTCGTCAAGGGCGTACTCGATCTGCTTGGGGCTCAGCGGACGCCGCGACCAGTCCGTCAACGATTCGGTCTTGGGCAGGGAGACGCCGCAGAACGTGCTCACGAGGTTGTGGTAGGAGCACTGCGCACGCTCACCGAGGAACCCCGCCGCCACCTGCGTATCGAAGATCGGCGCAGGCACGGAGCCGAGCGCGTGGCAGAGCACCTCCATATCTTGCGAGCAGGCATGGAACACCTTGAGCGTGTCGACGTCGGCCATGAGCTCGGCGAGCGGCCCCAGATCGTCGATCGCGAGGGGGTCGATGACCACGCACTCGTCCGGCGTGGCGACCTGCACCAAGCACAGCTTGGCGTGATAGGTCTTCTCCCGCAGGAACTCCGTGTCGATGGCGATGGCCGAAAAAGCACGGGCGCGATTGCAGAAGGCGGTCAGGTCCTCATTTGTGGAGATGTACATTCGTCTCCCCGGTACGGGAAAACCCGCGTGCGACACGGGTAGGATTACGTCATCTTGTAACTATACCCGCCTTTTCATGAACAGGGAACTCGCCATGCGTTGCCTCATCATCCACAACCCCGCCTCCGGCCCCCGCTCAGACGAGATTTTCGACTTCGCGCGCGCTCTGTCCGAGGCCGGCGATGAGGTATGCCTGCGCTTCATCGGCGACGGCATGGAGCCTCATCAGGCCGCGGAGGACGTGAGCGCGTTCGACCGCGTCGTGGTCTCCGGCGGGGACGGCACCGTGTCCAACGTGCTCGACCATATCCGCGATAGCCACGTCCCCACGCTCGTCTTCCCCTCTGGAACCGCGAACCTGTTCTTCAACAACATCGGCAACGCGCCCGAACCCGCCGCGCTGGCCAAGGCCTGCCGCGAGGGCCGAACCAAGACGGCCGACATGGGAGAGCTGTTCTGGAAGGCGGAGGACGGCAGCGTCCAGCGCCACGGTTTCATCATCATCGCGGGCACCGGCTTCGACGCCGACATCATGCACAAGGCCGAGCCCGCCAAGGGCGACATGGGCGAAATCGCCTACTTCCTCTCGGCGCTCGCCAACCCCGCCCCCACCGTCGCGCACTTCACCATCGAGCACGACGGGAAGGTCGACGAACTCGACGGCATCGGCTGCATGGTGGGCAACACCTCGCTCATCCAAAACGATATCAACCTGTTCCCCGATTGCCGCATGGACGACGGGTTCATCGATATCGCCGTGATCCAGCCCGCCAAAACCGTCGAGCTGCTCCCCACCCTGCTTGCCGGCGTCCTCGATCCCGCAGGCAAGGGCCTGGGTCGGCCGCAGTTCACCCTCTTCCAAGCCAAGGAGGCGCGCATCACCTGCACACCCTCCCTTGGCATGGAATTCGACGGGGAGCTCATCCACAACAACACCGGCGAGTTCGGCGCCCGCGTCCTTCCCGCCTGCCTCGACCTCATCGTCGACGACTTCGCCAAGCTCTAGCGTATCGCGGCGCGCGTAACGGCACCGAAACGTATCGCCCGCCCCGTTGCACCCGCACTGCACTGTGCTATAGTCCCTAACCAACGTTTCGACCTCCGATAGCGCGAAAGGAGCCATCATCATGAAGCAGATCACGTTCGTCTCCCTCAACAACTGGTGGTGGCATGACGCGTCTTCGGCCGGTCGACGGTGAGTCCTCATACCCATATACCATCCAGGTAACACGAGGCCTCCGGTTTGACCGGGGGCCTTTTTTCATGCCGAGGCCCCGTCCACTGCCTTTGCCCCCCCTGAACGCAAGCGCCCCAGTTCGCGAAAGGAACTTCCCATGACCACCCCGTTCCAACCCAGTGGCCGACCCCGCACCCTCGCCATCGACGAGCGACGCGGCCTCGACATCCAAAGCCTCGTCTTGCTTGCCGTCCTGCTCGCCGCCGGCTTCATCCTCAACTTCACGGCAGGCAAGGCCATCTCCGCGGTCTCCGGCGGAGCCATCGCCCCCGAATTCATCGTCTCCGCCTTCTGCCTCGCGATCCTGGTCATTCGCCCCACCATCCCGCAGGCCCTCGTGATCGGACTCATCTCGGCCGCGGTCATCCAAATCACCACCAGCTCCCCCGGCATCGACTTCGTCGCCGAAGGCATCGCCGCCGTCGCCATGGCGTCGATCGTGAACGTCGGCGCACGCACGCCCGCGCGCAACCTGGTGCCCGTGGTCGGCACCTTCATCACCACATTCCTCTCCGGAATGATCTTCATGGTGGTCAAGATGGCGCTCATGGGCTTCGCCGGCGAGCTGGCCGCCGTGATGACTCCGGTCGTAACGGTCACGGCGGTCTTCAACGCGATTCTCGTCGGTGCGCTCTATCAGCCCGTCAAACAATCGCTCGGTCTGAACGAGTGACGCAGCCGCATCCGTCCCACTCGGCATCTCCAGATGCCGAGCACCGAGAAAGGAGCCCTATGAGCGCGATCATCGAAATGGAGTGCGTCTCGTTCTCCTACGGCACCGCCGCTGACGGCGCCTACGCCCTCAAAGACATCGACCTCTCCGTCGAAGAGGGCACCTTCGTCGGCCTGATCGGCCCCTCGGGTGCCGGAAAGTCGACGCTGGCGAGCGCCATCACCGGCGCCATCCCCCACCATTATCGGGGCCGCCTGTTTGGCTCCACACTCGTGGCGGGACTCGACACCTGCGAGGCGTCCCTCACCGATATAGCCAAGGTCGCCGGCTCGGTCCTCCAAGACATCGACGCTCAGATGGTGGCCTCCGTCGTGGAGGACGAGCTGTTGTTCGGCCTTGAGAACTTCGGCATCGACCACCGCGAGATCGAGGGGCGCATCGCATCGGCCCTCGACGCCGTGGGCATCGCCGACCTGCGCCATCGCGAAATCGCGACGCTTTCCGGCGGACAAAAGCAAAAGGTCGCCATCGCCGCCATCCTCGCCATGACGCCCCGCGTCATCGTCATGGACGAACCCACCTCCGCGCTCGATCCCGCGAGCGCGCGCGATGTGTTCGAGGTACTCCGACGCGCCAAGGAGCTGACGGGGATGACCGTCATCCTCATCGAGCAGACGGTCGCGCTGCTCGCCGAGTATTGCGACCGCGTCGTCGTGATCGATCAGGGCCGCATCGCACTCGACGGTACGCCGACCGACGTTTTCTCCCACGGGGAGACCCTGCGAGCCATCGGCGTCGACAACCCGAGAACCGTCCGCATCTCCAACAGCCTCGCCGAAGCCGGGCTCGCGCCAAACGACTCCCCCGCACTCACGCTCGACGGCGCCGAATCCCTCGTCGCGGGCATCCTCGCCCCCGGGCTATCCGAGAGTTCGCCCATCGTGCCCCGCACCCTAGGCGATCGACCGGGTGCACGCAACGCAGTCGATGAGCGTCCGATCATCGTCGACGTCGCCGGAGCAGCGTATTCCTACGGAACGGGACAGGCGGGCATCGAGGGAATCAACCTCACCGTGCGCGCCGGCGAGATTCTCGCCGTCGTCGGCCAGAACGGCGCCGGCAAAACGACCTTCACCAAATTGCTGAACGGCCTGATCAAGCCAAGCGCCGGCGTGGTGCGCATCGCCGGGCTCGACACCCGCGCGACACCGGTGAGCGTGCTCGCGTCACACGCCGCGACCCTCTTCCAAAATCCGGACCGCCAGCTATGCCGAAATACCGTCGTCGAGGAGATCTCCTTCGGTCTCGAGCTCCAAGGCGCGCCCGCCGATGCCGCACAGGAGAGGGCACGTCGCGTCGCGGCCACCTTCGGCCTGCCCGAAAACGCCTCCCCCTTCAACCTCTCCCGCGGCCAACGCCAGATGGTCGCGCTCGCAAGCGTCGTGGCCCTCGAACCCGAGCTCATCATCCTTGATGAGCCCACGAGCGGACTTGACTACCGCGAATGCATGACCGTCATGGAGACGGTCCGCCAGCGCGCCCTCGACGGCACCGCCGTCGTCATGGTCTGCCACGACATGGAGGTCGTGAGCGATTTCGCCGACACCCTCGCCGTCATGGCGGAGGGCAGGCTGATCGAAGTCGGCCCCTCCCGCGAGGTGTTCGCAAACGACGCGCTGCTCGCCCATGCGCGCATCGCAGCGCCGTGCGTGCCCGCGCTCGGCAAGCGCCTGGCCGCCCGTTTCCACCCCTCGTTCGCCCACATAACCGAAGTCGCCGACCTCGTCGCCCTCGTCAAGGAGCTGAAGGCCCATGCTTGATGTCATCGATTACACTCCCGGGAAGAGCCTGCTGCACCGTCTCAACCCCGTGACGAAGCTCGCGATCGCAGCGGCGATCATCACCGCGACCTTTCTCACGCAAAGCCCCTTCGCCCTCACGGCCCTGCTCGCACTCACCCTGGCAATCGGCGCCTATGCCGGCGTGGCAAGACGCCTGACGGGCCTGCTCAAAGTGCTCCTGCCCATCGTGGTCGTCATGTTCACCCTACAGGTCGCGTTCACTCCCACGGGCGAGCATATCGTCGCATTCGCGACCGTCGATGGCGTGATCGGCGGGCTGCGCGCATGCCTGCGCCTGGTCGGCGTCGCCCTGCCGCTCGTGCTTATGCTCAGCGTGACGAGACTCACGGACCTGGCCAATGCCTGCGTGGAGGTCCTCCACGTCCCCTATCGCTACGCGTTCACGTTCACCACGGCCCTTCGGTTCGTCCCGGTGTTCACGCGCGAGATGCACGCCATCATGGAAGCTCAAACCGCGCGCGGCGTGCACTTTGACACCGGCAACCCGTTCAAGAAACTCGCCCTCATGATTCCCGTGTGCATCCCGCTGCTCGTAACCTCGGTGCAAAAGACCGACGCGACGGCGCTCGCGGCCGAGCAGCGCGGTTTTTACCTGCGCACGCGCGCCAGCTCCTATCGCCGTTATCCGATGACCGCCACAGACATCGCCGTCCTTGGCTGCTATCTCGCACTCGTGGCGATCGGGTTCACCCTGTAGGCGCACCTGCACCGAGGCGCTAAGATAGCGATGCACGACGAATGAACCCGCCCGCGATGGGCGACGGCCCGATTTTGCCAGGAGGAACCATGCAGTTGACCGACCGTCTCGACGAGCGCACGCGCGAGCTTCTCGCCGACGGCTTCGATGCCGCGCGTGCACGCCCCGTGACCCTGCGCGCCAACACGCTCAAGGCAACTTCCGACCAGATCTCCACGGCGCTCGACGCTGCCGGCATCGGTTATGCCCGCGTGCCCTGGTACGAAGACGCCTTCGTACTCGATGGCGCACGAGAGCGCGAGGTGTGGGACCTCGACATCTACCGCGACGGTCTCGTGTACCTGCAGAGCCTCTCCTCCATGCTCCCGCCCCTCATCCTCGATCCGCTCACGGGCGCCGACATCCTCGACATGTGTTCGGCCCCTGGCGGCAAAACCTCCCAGATCGCCGCCCTCACGACCAACGGCGCACACCTCACCGCCTGCGAAATGAGCGCACCACGCGCCGAGAAACTCGCGTACAACCTCGACAAGCTCGGCGCTCAAAACGTGAACATCATGCGCACGGACGCGCGTCGCCTCGACGAGTTCTTCAGCTTCGATCAGATCCTGCTCGACGCGCCCTGCACGGGAACCGGCACATATCGCACGGGTGACGAACGAGCGGAAAAGCGCATGACGCCCCAGCTGCTCGACAAGGTGGTCAGGTCCCAGCGCGCACTGCTGGACCGAGCGCTCACGGTCTTGAAACCCGGCGGCACCCTCGTCTACTCCACCTGTTCGGTTCTCCCCGAGGAAAACGACGAGCAGGTGCGTGCGGCCCTCAAGCGCCATCGCGACTGCAAGGTCGTGCCGATCCTTGCGGGCAACGTCGACGACGGGCAGTCCGATCCGGAAGAGCGCGTCATCACGATCGCGCACGCCGACGAGGGCGAGCTCGCATGGCCGATTATGAATCTCCCGAACTCGCTCGAGGGAACACTGACCCTCGCCCCGACCAGGCTGTACGAGGGGTTCTACGTCGCCGTCATACAAAAACAGGCCCCTCGCACCAGACGATAAGGCCACGTTGGACAAACATGAAACGGGACCCCCGCGTCAATGGCGCGGGGGTCCCGGCGTTCACGCGGATGCAAGCGTCCAATCGACAGCTATCGCTCGCGCTCCTCATCGCCCTTGCGGGCGTTGCGGTCCTTAAGGGTGGCGAACAGCAGGTATACCAGGGCCACCACGGCGATGGCGCCGGCGATCATGAGCACCGGGGCCAAAATGTCGAACATCTCCACGGCGGCACCATCCCTTCTCGCGCGCGGATGCGCACTCTCAAATTGCCCTCGCCGCCCCAGCATACCAGATTCGACCCCGATAGCCGCCATGGCGCAGGAACCACAAAGGCATGGAGACCGCGTGAGTGACGCCCCTTGGTCCTCTAAAGCATGCGGGCGGGTACAATGAATCGACATTCGTCCTTCCCTCAAGGGGGCATCATGACCAACACCACTCCCGACGCCGCGCGCGCCTCTGTACCCGATCCGCGGCCCGATGCCGTTGAGCCGCAGATGGGCACCGGCTCCGCCGCCGCGTCCAACCCCATACCTGCCATCGAGCGCAGCGTCGACCATGCCGAGCTCGAACCCGGCGACACTGACACCGACCCCATCTCGGTGAGCGCCGAGGTTCCCGAGTCGATCGAGGCGACCATCGATTTCTCCGAAGTCGAACTTGCCGACGAATTCGCCGAACCCGAGCTCGCCGTGACACCGGGCGGCCTGCTGCCCATGGAGCCCTCGCCCATCGAGGGCCGTCTGCGCAAGGCCCCGCTTCGCGTCCCCGATGAGCTTGAGGAGTGCGGCGGCTTCACGCTGTTCGGGCGTCGCATCAAGTCGCTGCTCTACACCACCGACGTCGCCGTCATTCGCAACTCCAACGCCGATGCGATCTTCGCCGTGTATCCCTTCACCGCGCAGCCCGCCATCACGCAGGCCCTGCTCACCGCCTCCGAGGCCCCCGTCTTCGTGGGCGTTGGCGGCGGCACCACAACCGGCAAGCGCTCCGTGCAGCTGGCGGCCGTATCCGAGATGCAGGGCGCCGCGGGCGTTGTCGTCAACTCCCCCGCTCCGCCCGAGATGATCGAGCAGATCTGCGCCGTCATCGATATCCCCGTCATCGCCACCGTGGTGCGCTGCGATGCGGTTGCGCATGCCAAGGTGAAGGCCGGCGCCAAGATCCTGAACGTCGCCGCCGGCAAGGACACCCCTGCCGTCCTGCGTGAGCTGCGCGAGATCTACCCGAATCTCCCGCTCATCGCATCCGGCGGTCGCAGCTCGCTGTCCGTGCGCGAGACCGTCCAAGCGGGCGCCAACGCCGTCATCTGGACGCCGCCCTCGGCGCAGCAGCTTCAGGCCGATATGATGCGCCGCTATCGCGAGGCCGAAGTCAAGCCCGAGGTGCCGATCATGGACCCGGTCGCCGCGGCAGACGTCAACCCCCTCGAAAGCGCACGCGCCGACGTGCCCATCCCCGACGAGCTGATCGCCAAGGCAACCACCGGCGGCCCCAAGCGCCAGCGCCCCTTCCCCCAGCTCTTCTTCAAGGGTAGGCGCCACTAACGCTTGCCCGGCACCCCGATCTCTTGGACAGGCCCCATCAGAGCCTGTCCGATATCCCGATCGCACAAGGCCCCTGCCAGCTCGACCTGTTGGGTCGACAGGCAGGGGCCTTCTTCATGCCCAAATGCTATACTCCGCACCATGGGCACACGCACGGATAATCTCACGAAAGGACCAGCCATGCTCGTCACCGCGCTCGCCAACTCCGCATCTCACGATTACCTGGCAGATCGCTTCCGCGCTGCCTACGACTTCCTCACCTCCTCCGATCTCATGTCTCTACCGCTCGGCCGCAATGAGATTCAAGGCGACGACGTCTATGCGAACGTGCTCGAGTACGATACGGTCCCCGCTTGCGAGAAGGAGCTCGAAGCGCATCGCGACTACTTCGACGTCCAGTTCGTGGCAAGCGGCGAAGAGCTCCTGCAGTTCGCCGACTGCGAGGGCCTCGAAACCGTCCAGGCCTACGACGAGGCGGACGATTACTGCCTGCTCAAGACCCCCGAACCTGTTACCTCCATCGTGCTGCGCGCAGGCGAGCTCGCCATCTTCGCACCCGAGGACGCCCACAAACCCGGTTGCGCCCTGGGCGAGCCGTGCCATGTCCGCAAGATCGTCGTGAAGGTCCGCGCCTAGCCCACACGTCGGCTGCCCGTTCACCGGAGCTGAAACGCCGCCCGCCGACACGTCATGTCGGCGGGCGGATTCATATGCTTCTTGTGCTTGACCTTACAATTCGTTTACCCAAGACGTATAGTTGCCTGCATTGAAGCAGGACGGCCATGATGGCCCTCGTGAGCGGAAGTGATGGTTTGCGCAGCGCACTCGCACACCCCAATACTCGTCAGTTTTTGAAATTCGCCGCCGTGGGACTCGCCTCCCTGGCGGTCGAGTATGCATTTCTCGTCTATCTGCTGCAGTCGCTCAATATGAACTACCTCATGGCGACCACGATCTCCTTCATCATCTCCATCGTGTTCAACTACATCCTGTCCATGAAGTACGTCTTCGTGCATAAAGAGGACATGAGCCGGCGCCGCGAGTTCATCATCTTCTCGGTGCTCTCCACCATCGGCCTGGGACTGAACGACCTGTACATGTTCATCGGCGTCGGCCTGCTGAACATCGGCACCATGTCCATGAAGCTCATCTCCACGTTTTTCGTCACCTGGTACAACTACTTCAGCCGTCGTAAGTTCCTGGACGCCGGCCACGCGTGAAAGGCCTTAGGATCCATGCCCGTGATTGGCTGGAACTTGATAGAAGCGCAGCGAAAAGGGGGCCGCATCGCGGCCCCCTTTTCATATGTGCACGCGAAGATGCCGAGACTCTGGCGGCACCTCGGTTCGTGGCCATCAGACCTTCAAGCTTCAACTCAAAGTTGAAAGTCGTGACGGAGCGCAAAACGCCTCAGTTTCGTAGACATCTGTACGTCTTACCAGGTAGATGAGGTGTTTTAGGTCAGTTGACCTTCGGTTAAACCCTCACCTTAAAGGTGAACTTGAAACTACAAAACTGCTTCACATTTCATCGTCTCCGCAGGTAGCTGAAGCTTAAACCTTCAACTTGAACCTTAAAGAATGTCTAACGTTCAAGTTGAACTCGAAGCCGATGCTATGATGCTTGCTGTCCTAAGGTAAGCAACAGACGAGGATGTACATGGACGCAACTCCAAGCATGCACACCACGTGGCGCACCAGCCGCACCCGCCGCATCATCGCGGGCGCCGGCGTGACGGCAGCGCTGTTCGCGAGCGTGCTCTTCCCCGTCCCGGCACGAGCAATCACCACCGAAACCGCAGCCACGCTCACCGAGACCCAGAAAAAAGTAGAGGAGACCGCCGCCGCATTCGATGAGGCGACGAAGAACCTCGACTCCCTGCAGGAGCAGGTTGCCGAGAACGAGGCGCGCATCGCCGAGCTCGAGGCCAAGCTCCCCGCCGCGCAGGAGCGCGCCAGCCGCGCCATGCGCGAGCTCTACAAGCACCACAAGGGCTCCAATACCCTCATGAGCTTCGTGCTGAACACCAAGAGCATGGATGAGCTCATCTCCGGTATGAAGTATCTCGATCAGGTCAAGGATGCCAACGTCGGCGCCCTCAGCGAGCTGAGCGAGCTCCAGACCGAGCTCGAAGCCAAGAAGACCGAGCTCAAGAGCGCCAAGGTCCAGGCCGAGGCAGAACGCGATTCCGCCGCCGAGGCCCTCACCCAGGCCCAGAAGCTCCGCGAGGCCGCACAGGCCCAAGCCGACGCTGAGGCCGAGGCCGAGCTCGCCGCACTTCAGCAGGCATCCCAGAACATGGGCGGCGGCGCAGTCGCCACGCCCAACAACGGTGTCGTGAACTGGGACGTCGACCAAGCGTCCTTTGTGGCCGAATGGGCCCCGCGCATCGACGCGTACCTCGCCGGCTCCCCGCTCGAGGGCCAGGGTGCAACGTTCGCCAATGCCGCCTGGAAGTACGGTGTCGACCCTCGCTTCTCCCCCGCCATCTCCAACACGGAGAGCTCCAAGGGCCGTCATTGCTTCCGCCCCCACAACGCCTGGGGCTGGGGCAACGCAAGCTGGGGCAGCTGGGAGGAGGCCATCGACGCGCATGTCTCCGGCCTCGCCCGCGGATACGGCTACACCATCAGCGTCGCCGGCGCCAAGAAGTACTGCCCGCCCAACTGGTTCAACTGGTACAACAACACGCTGAGCGAGATGAACCGAATTTAGAGTCGCAAATGAAAGGAGCCCGATCGGGCTCCTTTTTAATATCTGCTTACACGCCCTCCCGCGTGCCGATTCGCCCGCAAACGGGGTACGATGGAGTACGTGCTAGAAACCCGTTCCAAAACGATAGGAGTCCCATCATGGAGCGACCGAACGCCTGGAAGAAATACGACGACGCCACCCTGGCCGAGCTCGACCAGCTCTGCGAGGATTACCGCCGTTACATCAGCGAGAACAAGACCGAGCGCGAGTGCGTGAAGTCCAGCATCAAGCTCGCCGAGGAAGCCGGTTACGTGAGCCTCGAGACCGCCCTTGCCGAGGGCCGCGCGCTCAAGGCCGGCGACAAGGTCTACGCCGCCAGCCACAACAAGACCCTCATGCTCGTCAACCTGGGCCGCCGCCCGATGGAGCAGGGCATGAACATCCTGGGTGCCCACATCGACTCCCCGCGCCTCGACCTCAAGCAGAATCCGCTGTACGAAGCCGGCGACATGGCTTACCTCGACACCCACTACTACGGCGGTGTGAAGGCCTACCACTGGGTCGCCACCCCGCTGGCGCTGCACGGCGTCATCTGCAAGAAGGATGGCACCACCGTGGACATCGCCGTGGGCGAGGACCCGGCCGATCCGGTCTTCTGCATCTCCGACTTGCTGATCCACCTCGCAAGCGATCAGATGGAGAAGCCCGCCGGCAAGGCGGTCGACCATGAGAACCTCGATGTCATCGTTGCCGGCCGCCCCGTCGTCATCGAAGGCGACGAGGAGGTCAAGGAGCCCGTCAAGCAGATGTTCCTCGACCTCATCAAGGAGAAGTACGACGTCGAGGAGGAGGACTTCCTCTCCGCCGAGATCGAGGTCGTACCCGCCGGCCCCGCCCGCGACATGGGCCTCGACCGCTCCATGATCTTGGGCCACGGCCAGGACGACCGCGTCTGCGCCTACCCGTCCCTGCGCGCCCAGCTCGACACGCCCGAGGTCGAGACCACGAGCGTGACCCTGCTCGTCGACAAGGAGGAGATCGGCTCCGTGGGCGCCTCCGGCATGACCAGCCGCTTCTTTGAGAACACCATCGCCGAGATCATGGCGCTCGCCGGCGAGGACTCCCCGCTCGCCCTGCGCCGCGCGCTCGCCAACTCCCGCATGCTCAGCTCCGACGTCTCGGCCGGTTTCGACCATCTCTACGCCGACCACTTCGAGAAGAAGAACGCCGCCGTCATGGGCCACGGTCTGTGCTTCAACAAGTACACGGGCTCCCGCGGTAAGGGCGGCTCCAACGACGCCGACGCCGAGTACTTCGCCCAGATCCGCGACATCATGGACGAGGCCGGCGTGGATTACCAGACCTGCGAGCTCGGCCGCATCGGCGCGGGCGGCGGCGGAACCATCGCCTACATCCTCGCCGAGTACGGCATGGACGTCATCGACTCCGGCGTAGCCGTCATCTCCATGCACGCGCTGTGGGAGGTCACCAACAAGGCCGACATCTACGAGGCCTACAAGGGCTACAAGGCCTTCATCGAGCGTCCGTAGCGCCCAAGCGCCGTACATCGGGCTCGGAACGCGCACAAGCACCGAAACGAAAACAGCCGCAGGTCTCCATCGGCCTGCGGCTGTTCTCATACTCATCGATACGCGAGGGTCGTCCCACCGACACGGCCGTGCGGGCATTTCGCCCCCTGCGGAAGCGGGCCGTCCGCGCCTAGTCCCCCGCAGCGGCGCGAATCACTTCGGGGTCGGCATGCGCGCCGGAAATGCCAACGATAGCGGCGGCCACGCGGTTCGCACGGGCAATCGCGGACTCGGGCGTCTCGCCCCGGTGCAAACCGACCATGAGCGCACCGATGTGCGAATCCCCGGCGCCGATGGTATCCACCACATGAGCAGGCGAACCGGAGACGACATCCGAACGGCCACCGTCGCAATACAGGCAACCGTCTCCGCCCAGCGTGGCGAACACGGCGTTGCCGACATAGCGCGCAAGGGCCACGGCGGCGCGCTCGATATCCGCGCGGCCCCCTTCCGTCTTTGCATCGTCAACGGATTCCCCGTCACACAAACGGCCTGCGAGCACCATCGCCTCATCTCCGTTCATGTGCAAGACGGGATGAAGCGCACATACGCGCTCGAGTAAATCGAGGGGCACGGCATCGGGTCTTGGGCCCGGCGTGAAAAAGATCACCTTATCCCGGCACGCGCGCTCCAAAAACTCAACGACCACCGGCCCCGTGGGATCTTCGACCTCGAGTCCGCACACGTATACCGCGTCGACTTCGTCCATATCGATCGCATCGAACCAAGTGGGCTCATAGTGATAGTCGGCTCCGTGGTACGCCACGAACGTGCGCTCGCCGCCGGGCTCGACGAAGCAGTAGCAGCAACCGTTCTCCATCGCATCGTTCTCAACCAGGACCTCGACGCCCTCGGACCGCAAGCCGCGCCGCACGAAGTCGCCGAACGCGCCCGTACCCACGGGGCTGAACAACATCGCGGGCTCTCCAAGCGCATGAGCGATGGAGAATGCGTTGAATGCGCACCCGCCGAGCGTCATCTTCTGTCCATACACGACAACGTCCTGCGCCGTTTGCGGCAGCTTATCGACATTAATCACCACATCGGCGCATGTCACTCCAACGAACAGCAGCTTTCCCACGGCGGGCCCTCCTCGATACGAACTGGTTCAGGGCCTATAATAGCCAATATCAGTTTGAACGAAGGGTTTGATCGCCCCATCCGCCCCGCAGAAAGGCGAGCACGTGACCGAGCAACCGCAAACCGGCAACACCATATCGAACGGCTCCTCAACGGCCCCGAACCGCATCGACAGGCTGGCGATCGTGGTCGTGACCTTCAAACGTCAGGAGCTGCTCGCCAAGCTCTTCGACTCCTTTTGCGGGCTGACGCGCGCCCCGTGGCGCATCGTCATCGTCGATAACGAGAATTCCGAGCAAACCCGCCAGATGGTCGAGGACCTCGGCCGCCGCACAGACGAGCTGTGGGGCGTGGAGGGCGACGCCGCGGATACCGAGGGCGGCACGGCGCGCGTTGTGTACGCTCCGCAAAGCGGCAACCTGGGCGGCGCGGGCGGTTTCTCCGCCGGCGTCAAGCGCGCATACGAGCTGGGCTCCCAGTGGTTCTGGGTCATGGACGACGACGTCATGGTGGTGCCCGAGGCAATCGAGCGCCTCGAGCCCTGGACGCACACGCATCGCGTCGTGCAGGGCTCCCGCTACGACTACGACGGCGGCCCGTTCTACTGGCAGTATCACTTCATCGTCCCACTGGGCATCCCCAACCCCATCGCGCCGGCGGCGTTCGACGAGTCGGGCTTCCGCGCGATGAACACCATGTGCTTCGAGGGCGGTCTGTTCGCCCGCAGCGTGGTCGACGAAATCGGCTTCCCCGATCCGCGCTTCTTCATCTACTGGGACGACACGGTCTACGGCTACCTGGCCTCCAAGGTCACCGAGTCGATCGTCGTGTCCGACATCATCCTGCAGCGCAGCCGCGATATCCCCAATTGGGACATCGCCGGCGTCCGCCAGCTCAACGGAACATCGGACATGAACCGCTACCACATCATGCGCAATCGCGGCTACATGATGCAGTACTTCCGCCTGCACGGCGACTACAACCGATTCCTGTTCGGCCTGGGCACCGCCGCGACCTTCGCCAAGGAGGTCATCCGTCTCATCGCGGTCGACCACAAGTTCAAGACCGGCATGAGCGCGCTTTTCCGCGGCATGCGCGACGCGCGCAAGATCTATCGCGACAAGACCTGGGAGCCCATGCCCCCGCTCAAATAGCAGGCGCGCCGCCATCGCACGCACCCATAAGCACTATATGCGCCCGAAAGCCCACGCGGCCCGGGCGCATCTTTTTTGGACTCCACAAGACCCACGCGTCTGTTGGGACTTTGCGTTCCCGACCGCCAGAGGGTGGAATCCCGCGGCTTCGGGTATCACAATCACGTGAGCGATCACGATATCGAATGAAGGCGCATATGGCAGACGACATCCGCATGGACAATGAGAAGCGCACGTACGGGGGGCGTGACGGGGCGGGCTATGAGGGCCGACTCGTTTCCGGCCCCGCATACCCCGAGTCCGCATATCCCGGAAGCCACCCCAACAGCCCCTACTCTCCGTACGGGAGCGGCGACTCTCCCGATACGCATATCGGCGGTACGCAACCCATCCCCATCAAAAAGGGGCTGTTCGACGGCATCTCCGTGGCCCAGGCCATCGCGGCATCAGCGGCTGCTGCGACTTCCATGCTCCTCGCCTCGCGCATCGGCATCGCGGGATCGGTCATCGGCGCGGCGGTGAGCTCCATGGTCACGGTGATTTGCTCCCAGCTCTATCGCAATGCCCTCGACGCGAGCGCGCGCAAGCTCAAGGCCAAGCAGATGAGCCACGCATACGAACAGGATGCACTGAGGGGCTACGCGAGCACCGAAGGCCCGTCTGCGACAGACGAGGCCACCGCGGGGGCGCCGCGGATCCGCATCGCCCCCACCAAGCTCCAGGCGCGGGCGGCAGCCGAGCGCAGCGCCTCAAAGCGCAAGGTGGCCGTCGTCTCCGCACTCATCGCCATCGTTGCGGTGGCGGCAAGCGCCGGCATCATCATGCTGACGACCTCCGGCCAGGGCCTGGGCACCAAAGCGCCAAGCGTCTTCGGAATCCGTCCGGCCGACGTCCAGCCCGCGCCGGAAACGGATATGGCCGTCGACGACCCCGCCGAGACCCCGACGACGCAGGCAAATTCCGATACTCCCAGCGCTGAACCCGCAAAGCCCGAAAATGGCGCAGCCCCCGACGGAGCCGCGGGAACGGGCGCCGAGGGCACCACGGGTGGCACGACGGATGGAGCGCCCAGCGAGGGCGGCACTACCCAGCAAAATGGATCAGACACCGGCTCGGGCGAATCCGCCCCGGATGAGACCGACGCCGCCGGGGAGGACACAGGCGACACCTCCACGCCCGCGATTCATCAAACCCGCTAGGCATGCTCGTCGTTGGCAGACGAGCCATCCGCGCGGGATGGTACCATGGGTAGCGAACAACTACGAAAGAGACACCCATGGCAACCAAAGTCCAAGCACCACAGCTCACCCCCAACAACCGCATCTACCTCTACCAGCTGCTTTCACGAGAGCTGGGATGCGGCAAGCAGACCTTCATGCCCGCCGTCGAGGAAGCGCTCGCGCGCGACCGCATGACCTCCGACGATCTCGGATTCGAATCGACCCGCGCCCTGCTCGAAGCGCTTGATGAGTTCGTCAAGCTGACCGTCTTCAAGGGCGGTCGCATCTACGCCACCGTTATGGCCCAGCCCGCCTGGGACGAGGCCCTCGCGGCGCTCGAATCCGGCAAAGCCAAGGACGCAGGTGGCCCGTCGAACAAGCCCTGGAAACGCAAGAAGGCCGACAAGACCCTCAAGCCGGTGAGGCCCAAGCGCGTAAAGCGACCCGAGCCCGCACCGGAGCCGGAGCCGATTGCAAAAACTGAGGCAGTCGAGTCACTCTCCCTCCCTGGCGCAGCCGCGCAGACCCACGCCGAGGAAACAGAGGCCACTTCTGAGAACACGAACGCAGATGCTGTGAACATCCCAGAAGACGCTCCGGCAACCGAGACTGCTCAGGCCGTCGAGGTTGTCGAGGCTGCCGAGACTGTCGAGGCTGCCGAGACTGTCGAGGCTGCCGAGACTGTCGAGGTTGTCGAAACGACCGGCATACACGAAGAGGCATCCCTCACGGGGCGCAATGATGCATGCGCCTGCGTTGAGGGAGGCCCCCAGCCCTCCCCCGCCGTCTCTCTCACGGTCACCTACGACCCGTACAGCGGCATTGATCGCGAGACAAAGCTCGAGTCCCATCCCATCTCGCCCAAGCCCGATCAGGCGCCTCTGGAGCCCGCATGCGCCCCATCGCAGCTCGCCACGAACCAAGCGCCCCTCTCCGCGGCGCCTGCACCCCTATCGCCCGCAGTTCTCGCCACGTATCCCACCGACTTCTCAACCGAGGTCTACCTCGCCAGCGAACTCATCGCCGACCTGTGCGAGCTACTCCCCTACGGCACGGACGTCTTCACGCTCCTCGCCGAGGACTACGCACGCGCCCGCACCCTCGAACTCATCTCCGGCACGCGGGCACGCGCGACCTTCCCCCTGCGCATCCAGCACGCCGACTCAATCGAGCCGATCCGCGTCACCCTCAAGAAGCGCGGGGGCACTGGCCTCCAATGGGAGCTGTCCGCAGTCGAATAGACGCGTCTTATCCCAGGCGTCCTCATCGAGCCCCGCCCATCCACGCAAAAGCGCCCCGCATCCGGACTGACATCGGATGCGGGGCGCTTCTCATGCGGGAACCCAGTGTGCGACGGCGCTCTGACTAATCGCGCGTGAGCTTGCGGTGGACGCGATGCGGCTTGGCGGCGTCCTCACCCAGGCGGGCGACGCGGTTCTCCTGATACTGCTCGAAGTTGCCCTCGAACCAATACCAGTTGCCGGGGTTCTCGTCGGTGCCCTCCCACGCCAGGATGTGGGTGGCCACGCGATCGAGGAACATGCGGTCGTGGGAAATGACCACGGAGCAGCCGGGGAACTCCAGCAGCGCGGACTCGAGCGCGGAGAGGGTCTCGACGTCGAGGTCGTTGGTGGGCTCGTCGAGCAGCAGCAGGTTGCCGCCCTGCTTCAAGGTGAGCGCGAGGTTCAGGCGGTTGCGCTCGCCGCCGGACAGCACGCCGGCGCGCTTCTGCTGGTCCTGACCCTTAAAGCCGAAGCTCGCCACGTAGGCGCGGCTCGGGACCTCGTTCTCGGCGACCTGCATGATGTCCAAGCCGTCGGACACGACCTCCCACAGGGTCTTGTCGGGGTCGATGCCGCCGCGCATCTGGTCGACGTAGGAGATCTTGACGGTCTCACCGATCTCCAGGTTGCCGCTGGTGAGCGGCTCCAGGCCCACGATGGTCTTGAACAGGGTGGTCTTGCCCACGCCGTTGGGGCCGATCACACCCACGATGCCGTTGCGCGGCAGGGTGAAGGAGAGGTCGTCGATGAGGACGCGGCCGTCGAACTCCTTGTGCAGGTGCTCGGCCACCAGGACCTTGGAGCCCAAACGAGGGCCCACGGGGATGCGGATATCGGTGTAGTCGACCTTCTGGCTGGCGCGAGCCTCGGCCTCCATCTCCTCGTAACGGGCCAGACGCGCCTTGTTCTTAGCCTGGCGTGCCTTCGGGGAGGAACGCACCCAGTCGAGCTCGGCAGCGATGCGCTTGGCCAGGCGCTCCTCGCGCTGACCCTGAGCGGCGGCGCGGGCGGCCTTGGTCTCGAGATAGGTGGAGTAGTTGCCCTTATAGGGGTAGAGGTGACCGCGGTCGACCTCGCAGATCCACTCGGCCACATGGTCGAGGAAGTAGCGGTCATGCGTGACGGCGAGCACGGCGCCGGGGTAGTTCTTGAGGAAGTGCTCAAGCCACAAGATGGACTCGGCGTCCAGGTGGTTGGTGGGCTCGTCGAGCAACAGCAGGTCGGGGGCCTCGAGCAGCAGCTTGCACAGGGCCACGCGGCGGCGCTCACCGCCGGAGAGCACGTTCACCGGCATATCGGAATCGGGCAGCTGAAGGGCATCCATGGCCTGGCCGAGCTTAGAGTCGATATCCCAGCCATCGGCGGCGTCGATCTCGTCCTGCAGGCGGCCCATCTCGGCCATGAGGGCGTCCATATCGCAATCGGGGTCGCACATCTCCACCGAGATCTGGTTGAAGCGCTCGACCTTGGCGATCATGTCGGCAAAAGCGAGTCGAACGTTCTCGATGACGGTCTTGTCCTCATCCAGCGGCGGCTCCTGCTGCAGGATGCCCACCGTGTAACCAGGGGTGAGACGGGCATCGCCGTTGGAGACCTCCTCGAGGCCGGCCATGATCTTGAGCAGCGTGGACTTGCCCATGCCGTTGGGGCCCACGACGCCGATCTTGGCACCGGGATAGAAAGACAGGGTCACGTCGTCGAGGATGACCTTGTCGCCATGCGCCTTGCGCGCCTGATACATCTGGTAGATGAACTCTGCCATTAACGACTCCATTTCTGGGGGTCTAACTGGTCTAACGTTTCTATTGTCGCATGAAACCAGGCGCTGCAGGAATTCTCGATGAATTGTCGAGGCGCACATCCGCTCGGCTATTCGCCACCGGCGCCGAATTCCACCGAAAATCGCATCGCCTCCCAACGAGATGCAACCGAAGTCACGATCCACATACCAGCATCGTGACTTCGGTTGCATCTCGAATGACGGGCGAAAGAAGCCGCCGCAGGCAGGTCGACGCCGGGCAGGTTGCTACAATACCTGCCGAGAACGCACCCAATCACTCACGAGGAGCACCCATGGAAACGATGAAGGACCGCCTGCGCGTCATGCTCGGCGACGAACGGCTCACCCGTCTCGAAGACGCCCGCGTGCTCGTATTCGGTTGCGGCGGCGTGGGCTCGAGCTGCATCGAGGCACTCGCGCGCGGCGGCATCGGGACGCTCGTCATCGTGGACAAGGATGTGGTCGCCCCCTCCAACATCAATCGCCAGGCCATCGCATTCGAGAGTACCGTGGGCAAACGCAAGGTCGACGTCATGGCCGCCATGATCGCCGACATCAACCCGAGCTGCCGCGTCTTCGCACACGACGCCTTCGTGCTCGCCGAGAACCTCGTAGAACTGTACGAGGCCTGCCTCGAGGAGACGGGTGGCCACATCGACTACGTGGTCGATGCCATCGATACCGTTTCCACCAAGCTCGCCCTCGCCGCGCTGGCCCAAGAGCGCGGCTTTGAGCTCATCAGCTCCATGGGCGGCGCCAAGAAAATCCACCCCGAGTGTCTGCGCATCGCCGACGTACACAAAACGGTCAACTGCTCCCTTGCGCGCATCATGCGCAAGGAATGCCGCAAGCGCGGCATCCGACATCTGCGCGTCCTCTACTCCTGCGAAGAGCCCGTGCGCATCGCCGCCGCCCCGGGGGCCGCTCGGTCCGAACGCACCGACCTGGGCACCGCGAGCTTCATGCCGCCCATCATGGGCCAGATGATTGCGGGCGAGGTCCTGCGCCACATCTCCGGCCTGGGAGAGGGCGACGACGTCTCCGCCGCGCTCGCCATGCACGATGCGGCGCAAAAAGGGCAACTGGCAGGCAAGCGGGGCGGGCGCGCGTGAACGAAAACATGGGCAAGAAAACAGGCGCGAGTCGAAGGGGATACGAGAGAGCGATACCGCCCGCGAGTCCAGGCGTCGGGGCCGCCCCGAACACGGACATCGAAACAATGGGCTTCGAACGCCGTTGGCGCCTGTTCGACATGCACTGCCACCTCGACCGCATGGCCAATGCAGATGAGGTCGCGCGCGATGCAGCGGCGAACGGCATGGCCCTGTTCTGCACCACCGTCACCCCCGCCGACGCGCTCGCCGCGCGATCCCGCTTCGGCACCCTGCCCAACATCCGTGTGGGCACGGGACTCCATCCGTGGTGGGTCGCAGACGGGAGATGCGGCGAACCCGAGTTAGAGCAGGCCGCGCAACTCGCAAGCTCCAGCCGCCTCATTGGCGAAGTGGGGCTCGACTTCAGCCCCCGCCATGCCGCAAACGCCCAAAGACAACTGGATGCCCTCGAGACCATCGCCCGTGCATGCGCCGAGCACCCCGTCGAGGGCCGCGTGCTGTCCGTCCATGCCGTCCGATCAGCGGGTGAGACGCTCGACGTCCTCGAGCGCCATGGACTCACCACGAGCACCCATTGCATATTCCATTGGTTTTCGGGCACAAGCGATCAACTTGCGCGGGCACTCGACGCCGGATGCATCTTCTCGATAAGCGAGCGCATGCTCGCAACCAGGCGGGGGCGCGAATACGCACGGCAAATCCCCCTGGACCGTCTCTTGCTGGAAACCGACTTGCCCGAACAGCTGGACAAGCCTTGCACGGCAGATCAAATTGAAGCCTCGCTCATGCGCGCGCTGCATGAGCTCGCCCGTTTACGTGACGCCGACGAGCATGCACTTTCCACCCGTATTGCAAAGACGAGTTTGGGACTTCTCGGACTACAGCCCCGCCCATCACATCGGTCCGACAAGCAGTGAGGCGAACTTTAACCTGCCTCTCGACGGCAATGCGCGATATAGATCTGCGATGATGGTCAAAATACCCTGATTGTGCGCTGAGAGGAGAGCAAAATGCGGCTTGCATAATATCCTGCAAGCGCATTTCCTGCGGTTTTGTCGGCTGAAACCCCGAGGCGCAATCACCCGTCGCCATTAACGGATTGGGCACTATCTCCAATCCTGCAGTTTTGTCAAATCATCCCAAACCTGTCAGCGCACAATCAGGGTATTTTGACCACATCGGCAAAACCGAATGGGAACGAAATCAAGACACGCATTTTTTCATACAAGCGCAGTCGGAAATCGCCCGGTTTTATGCAGTGAAGCAAACCGGACATCGAACGCCTGTGAACCGCCAATTGGGACGTCGCTTGAAGCCATGCTTTGAAACTCAGCGAAGCATGGAGATAGGCAGCGACCAGATGGCCGCAAATCGGCAGCTCGCGGCAGAGGCACGGAAAAACACTGAAGACGGCAGATCAGCATCCATCTGCAGCCAGAACCCTATAGGTCCAGAACGTCGGGAATCGAATCGATGATCGCATCGGCGGCATCCTGGGTGAAACCGAAGCGCTCCTCGCGTTTGGCGATGACCGTGAGACCTGCGGCCCTGCCCGCCGCGATGCCGGGAAGTGAATCCTCCACGCAACAGCAGTCGATCGCAGATAGACCAAGGCTCTCCAGCGTGTGCAGGTAGATCTCGGGGTTCGGTTTGCTCTCGTGGAACTGCTCGCCGCTGGTGATCACCTCGAAAAACCCACCCAGGCCGCAATCCGCAAGCACCTGGGCGATATTGCGATGCGAGGAAGATGAGGCGAGTGCCAGGCGCACGCCCCGGCGCTTCAATTCAATGAGCGTCTCCTTGACGCCGGGGTTCAGCAGCGTGGCATAGTCGATGTCGCGTCCCTGCCACCAGGCACCCTCGAGCATCTCGATGCCGTCGGCGTCGATGGATATCCCAGAGCGGGTGAACCATTTAAGCATGTTCGCCCGATCCTGCTTCACCGAGGCGCCCACGAGTTGGAGCAGCTCCTCATGGGACACCTCCACGCCAGATTCCGTGAGGAACTGCCCGCGACAGTCGAGGTAGTACACCTCGGTGTCGACGAGCACCCCATCCATATCAAAGATGACGGCCTTGAAGGGGGACGCCCCGGGCGCCCCGCCGTCCTTCCAATCCTTGCACATTCCCATATCTCCCCATCACTCAGACTGCGCCGCCCGCGAGCGGGCACGCTTGACCTGACCAAAAAAGAACACGGCCCCTACCAGCGCGATGATGCACGACGCCGCGAAGAGCACCGCCTGCACACCGAACGCCTCGGCAAGCGCGGGCGCTGCGAGCAGCGGCAGCACACCTGCGCTCATGAGGCCGAAACGCACGAAACCCATGATGCGGCCCAGATATGCGATGGGGGCCTTCTCCTGCACGAGAATCATCTGCAGGGGCTCCAAAAAACCCCACGCGAGGCCGTTGATGGACTGGCCGACGATCGCTACCGCGAGGATATCGGTTCCCACGTAGATCATGGACGCCAGGCCCACGCCGAACAGGGAACCCAAAAGCAGCGTGAGGTTGGCCATGCGGTCGGGCAACTTGGTAAGCAGCCACGCGCCGATCGAGGAGGTGAACCCCACCACCGAGGACAGCCAACCGAGCCACACGACATCGACCTCGAGCACGTCGCGGTAGAATAGCGACTCGAGGGAATCGAAGGCGCCGAAGGCGAAGAAGCCGAGGAAGCCGGAGATGAAGATGAGCCTCAAATCATGGTTTTGGAGCGTCATGCGCGCGCCGTCGACCATGCCGGAGAGGATACCCATCTTTGCATCCTCCTCCCGTTCAGGCTGCAGCACCTCGTGGCAACCGAGGGCTAAGACGCCCGCCGCCGCCATCGTCGCCGCCATGAACAGATACACCGACTGCGTGGAGAACGTCGACACCAACGCGCCGCCGAAGATGGGACCGAGCGTGAACGCGATATTGCTGTAGAACACCATCAGACCGTTCAGGCGCTGGCGCCCCGTGAGCGTCGCGATGAGATAGCCCGGGTACGCATGGGTGCAGGTATTGATGAAGCCGCCCGACACGCCGAGCGCGGCGGCGGCGATTATGAGAGACGCCTCGGTGATGGGCCCCAAGCCGATCAAGAGGCTCGTGACGGCGGAGAAGGCGCATACCGCCACCGTCGTCTTGCGCGGGCCGATCGAGTCGATAACCGAGCCCGCCGCCACGTTGCCGATTGAGGTCGCGAGGTTTCGGACGAGCGTGATCGCCGCCACCAGGAAGGCGGTGCCGGCGAGATCGTAGGTCGCCGCGCCGATCAGGCCGAGGAAATACACGGCGTTGTTCGCGCACCATTGGAGAGACTCGATGCCAATCAGGCGCTTCTCCGCGATGCTGAGCTTATTATTCTCATGGGTGGTTCCGCCCATGTTCCCACATCCCAAGTGAAATCCGTGCGGCCGCACGCGAGCGCGGAACGGAGCCGGTTGATTCGCGCCTATTCCCGATCGACCGTCCCCGATTGGCCCGCCCCGCGCGACCGCGGCAAACAAAACGCGCAAGCGAGCAAAGACGTCGCCTGCGCGTTTCTCATAACCGATTCGAGCTTCATGGGGTCAACGGGCAGGGACGCTTGCAGCACCTGCCCGACACCACATTAGAACTCCTCGTCGTCCTCGGTATCCTCGATCAGGTCGTTGACGAACTTGACTCGAGTATCGTCCGCGGCGCAGATCTCGCGGATGACCTCGGCGGTGTCGCGCCCTTCCTCGGCGAAGAGCAGCTGGATGAGCAGCGGGAGGTTCATGTTGGTGACCAGATAGGTGTTGGGACGGCGCTGGACGATGGAAGTGAACTCGTTGTTCACGCTGCCACCGAACAGATCGGTGCACACAACCAGGTCGTCACCCTCGGGGGTCTCGTCGAGCATCTTGGCCGCAGCGGCGGCATCGGCCTCGGCCGCAGACTTTTCCTCTGCTGCCTTGCGCGCCTTGGCTGCCTTAGCAGCAGCGACCTTGGCCGCCTTCTCGCGCTCGGCCTTCTGCTCGGGCGTAATGACGGTCATGGGCGAATCAACCGCCACATTGAAGAAGTGCCCGCCAAAGTCGAGCTTCATGTTCACGAACTTCACGCCGAACAGGTCGTGCGTCTCGTTCTCGTAGCTGAACGCCGTGAAGTACATGTTCTGGATAGACGGCACCTCGCTCGTCTCGTCGATATCGTAGATGTCGAGCGTGACGGCCTTATCGTTCACCTCGTCATAGAAGGTGTAGAAGAGGTCCATACCCTGTGCGGTGGTCTCGGCCGCCATCTGCACGAAGCGAAGCCCCTCGTATTTGAAGGTCTGCACGCGCGTGAGCAGCTCGCCCAGCGGGATGGTTACATACTCGGTGGTGTACATCCGCGCCTCCTACTCGTTCGTCTGCTTGGTCGCAGCCGCGGGCTGCTCGGTCTTAGCTTCTCCGGCCTTCGCCGTAGCCTCGGCCGCAGCATGGCGCTCGTCAACCGGGGCGTTCGGCGTTTCGGGCATCGGCTTGCCGATGGTCGCCGGGTCCTCGCCCGCCGCCAAGCGCTTCGCCTTCTCGTCCAAAATCTCAACGGCCTTGAGCACGGCGTCGATGATGGTTTCGGGGCGCACCGCGCAGCCGGGCGCGTACACGTCCACCGGAATGGCCTTGTCCACGCCGCCGATGATGTTGTAGCAATCGCGGAACACGCCGCCCGTGCACGCGCAAATGCCGCACGCCACGACAACCTTCGGCTCCATCATCTGCTCGTAGATGTGCTTCACCACGTTGATGTTCTGGTGGTTCACCGAGCCCGTCACGAGGAAGATGTCCGCATGCTTGGGGTTGCCCGTGTTGATGATGCCAAAGCGCTCGAGGTCATAGAGCGGCATGAGCGAGTCGAGCACCTCGATGTCGCAGCCGTTGCAGCTCGATCCGTCGTAATGGATGAGCCACGGCGATTTGGATGCGTAACCCATATGCTCTCCTTAGATGAACGGGG